>CEUK01147032.1_pt1 | contig 146408 bp, 136 predicted proteins | sample 356451 | NCBI WGS metagenome assembly CEUK01 (sample SAMEA2622843, study PRJEB7988) | marine metagenome | isolation source: saline water (ENVO:00002010), including
TTATTTTGTTTTTAAGTTATGGGCTAATTTACTCAGTTTTTTTGAAAAGGTTACAAAAAAGACATCCACATGGAATTGTTAATAAAGTGTATTTTGTATCCCAATCTCTTTATTTTCGCCACTTATCAAGCTGTGTGGATAGTGTTATTAGGTTGTTAAATCCTGATCTAGAATAAATCATAAAACCGTAATCTAGGCTAAATTTATCAAAATTGAGACCTAGTCCAAATGAGAAACCAGAAAGACCGGGTCTGCTTTCAAGTGCTAATTCTTTTCTCCTGTGATAGTCAAATCCAATTCTTAAATCAATATTTTTTGAAACAAAAACTTCTAATTGATAAGAAAAGTGTCTGCCTAACTTTTCAAAGAAACTTATTTTTGGGATAGGAATAGTATCTCCTGTTAGTTGGTCTATGGTAGGTTGAATATTAGGATCATTATAACTAATATCCCATTTATTTAAGTTATGGCCTAACAATGTAAATCTAAAAGGAGCATATTTAACTTTATATGATACTGCTGCTTGAATTTCTAATGGTAATGGAAATCTATTTCCACTTACAAATGGATCAAATTGATATCCGATATTTTTTGCAAGTATAGTAATAAGCATGTTTTTGTCATTATTATGATAGGTTCCTGAAAAATCAATAGATGCACCAAACGAATTATAAATCTCTAATTGGGAATATAAAAAATTAACCGAACCACCAATCGAGATACGTGGATTTAATTCTTTCCCAAAAGATGTTCCTATAATCATTTCAAATGGAGAAAAAGTGCCGTCAGAGACTCCATTTATATCTGTTCTTATTAATTTACCATAATTGACATATTTGATATAGCTAACTAAAGTTCCAATATTTTTAATATTATACCCGTATCCTAAAGCTCCATAATTAATATTTCCTGATAGTATGCCTGTATTAAAGCTAATTTGTTTGTTCATTTTGGTATTACATAATGATGGGTTACTGATCCCCATATTGATATCTTTATCAAAAACAGATATAAAATTTCCTCCTAAACCAGCTGAGCGAGCATTATATGTTAAATTTAGTAATGCAAAAGAATTTTCACCTCCTGTTTGAGAGAAAACCGAAAAAGGTAATAATATCATTAAAAATTTTAACATGCTAAATTATTAACGAAAAGTAAAATCAAAAATTTCATACTAAATTCTTTTTCCCATTTCAATTACTTCAAGATTATGAATTTTATCTTTAGTTATTGAAAATCTAATAATCGTTTTTTTTTTGTGAAATCCTTTATAACCAGATGCGCCAGGATTTATCCAGAGCATATTGTATTTCGGATCCATTTTAACTAGAAGAATATGTGAATGACCACAAATGAATAAATTAGGATTTTCTTCTTTTAGAATTCGTTCTATATTTTTATAATATTTACCTGGTCTTCCACCAATATGAGTCATAAGTACATTAACATTTTCACATTTGAATCTAGATATTTCTTTAAACTCTCTTCTTATCTCTGAACCATCGATATTTCCATATACACCTCTTAATGGTTTAAAAGCTCTTAATTCATCGATTACATCTAAGGTACCTATGTCTCCAGCGTGCCATATTTCATCTACATTTTTGAAGTATTTATATATTTTAGGATCAATAAATCCGTGTGTATCAGATATTAGACCAATGTTTTTCATTACTAAAATTGTTTTTTTAATTTTTCAAAAACAATTATGTTTGATACAATAAGCGTAAAGCTATATAATACATCTTCTATTGGAATCGTAAATATACGTTGATTAATTTTTTGATTTTCGTTATACCAGACAATCGGCTCTTCTGTAAAAAATCCTGTAAGAAGACCATTGACTAAAAGAAAGGGGATAATACTTATAAAAAATGCAATTGGTATATAAGTATAATAATTGTTGAAATTTAACCATAGTAGAATAAGAGATGATGATATGACTACTGATAAGGTGTAATAGCCAATTCCTTTTTCCGATATTATTAAAAAGATGGAGTATAATATTATCAATATATAAAATACTCTATTGAAATTATTCATATTTAATTTTTTAAAATAATGTTTACAAACTTCATATATAAATGTGCATGAAAATGGAATGCATATGAAAAAGAGAATTTCTTCAATAGGAAGATTGTAAATATATATTTCAGTAATATATTCCTCGTTAAAACCCCAAAATTTATTTTTAGTAAAGATTATATCCCAAATAATAAAAGGAATTCCGATTATAACACTTGAAAGAAATGATGATTTCCAAGATTTTTGATAATTTATTTTTTTGTCAAAACTTAAAAAAAAAGCACACAAAAAGGTTCCTAAATTAATCATTAGATATAATGTTTTCATTTTTTCCAATATTTTTTAGGTACATATAATAATCCAAAACACTCTCCATTTTCTTTTTCTGTTTTTTTATGGTGAGTACGATGTGCTTTTTTTACTGCTTTAAAATATCTGTTATCTATGTTGTCAAGCCAATTAAATCTTCGATGAATTAAAACTTCATGTATCATAAAGTAGGCAATACCATAAAGAGCAATACCAAAACCAACCCCAATTGATATTACACTTTCAAATATGAATCCAAGCATAATGAATTGCCATGATGGAACTGCAAAAATGAGAAAAAACCAATCATTTTTTTGAAAAATATGACCAGTTGGTTTGTGGTGGTCTTCATGTATCTTCCATAAGAATCCATGCATTATATATTTATGTGCAAACCAAGCAATAAATTCCATTAACAAAAATGAAGTAAATAATCCAATTATAAATATTATGCCATCCATTGAATCAAAGTAAAGAAAATAATCCAAATAAAAAATAAATAAATAGCAATCTTATTTATTGGTGTTTTTACCCTTGCATATATGTATGAGAAAAGAAAGCTAAAAATAAACCAGTCAATATAATTAGATATTGGAATAATATTATTTTTCCATGACCAAAAATCGAACTTTATCGCTACAGGTTCAATAATAAAATCCAATATTGTACATAAAATGCCTGAAGTTAAAGCAATAATAAAATTGTTTTTGATGAATTTAATCCCTTTTATTAATGATGTACTTGAAATTACAATAGTTATCCAATTTACACCAATAATTATAGGTATACCTTCTGATTTGTAACCAAGCGAATTCCCATAAACATAATTTCCAAATAAATAGTTAGTGTGGACCCCAATAAATTCAATTATAAAACCTAAGATAAATATTGAAAGGTATGCGATATAGACTTTTGATTTGTTTTTTTCTGCAATAAAAACACTTAAACCACATACAGATAAAGTAATATATGATAATGAAACATAATTAGGGTAAAATATGAATATTAATATTCCAATAATATGAAACAATAATAGTATACTTAAATTTATTTTGTTCATTATTTATTTTTAAAATAGTTTAAATATTTTTTTTAAATATATTTTTTTTAGGATTATCAATTTTAAAAAATTTGAAATTCTAACTCTTTCCTTTAAAAGATCTTCGGCAGATTTTCTTTTGATTTTTTGGAGTAATTTTTCGTAGTATGAATAACTAAGGAAAACACCATATTTCGAAGAATTTGGAAGCATTTTAATACCTTTTAATGCAGCGTTAAATTCTTTTTCTATCTCAATTTCAATATCTTTTTTATTTTGGTCATTAAAATGATTTTTTTCAATATTTGGAAAGTAAACACGGCCCAAGTTATTAATGTCATCTTTTATATCTCTTAAAAAATTTATTTTTTGAAAAGCAGAACCTAGAGTCATTGCACTTGGTTTTAATCTCTCATAGTTTGATTCGCTACCATTGACAAATATTTTCAGGCACATCAAACCAACTACTTCAGCAGAACCTAGTATATATTCCTCATACTTTTCGTTTGTATATTTAATTGGATTTAAATCCATTTCCATTGAGTGAAGAAATTGATCTATGAGTTTTCTATCTATTTTGTATTTGTTTACTGTGTTTTGAAATGAGTTTAGAATTGGATTTAAAGAAATTCCTTGTTCTATAGAACTCTTTGTTTCTTTTTTAAATTCACTTAATAATTTTTTTTTATTAAAGTTGTGAAAAGAATCTACAATTTCATCTGCTAGTCTAACGAAGCCATATATGTTATGAACATCATCTCGCAACTCCTTACCTAAACAAGTAACTCCAGCGTAGAAAGATGTACTGTAGTATTTTGTAACTAGTTTAGAAGCTGATTTACAATATTCATCAAATAATAATTTCATAATTCACTAATCAATTGTTTTGCAGCAATTTTTCCAGATATTAATGCTGGTGGAACTCCTGGTCCAGGCACAGTAAGTTGTCCGCAGAAATAGAGGTTCTTAATTTTTGATTTTATTTTAGGTTTTAAATTTGCTGTTTGTTTAAGTGTATTTGCTAATCCATATGCATTTCCTTTGTATGAATTATAGGTATTTTTAAAATCGTTGATACAAAATGATTTTTTATACACTATACTACTCATTATTTCTTCTTGGCATTGTAATTCCATTCGCTTAATAATAATATTAAAGTATTTTTCTCGCATTTCATTGGAGTCATTTAAATCAGTTGATATAGGTATTAATATCATTAAGTTCTCATGACCTTTAGGAGCAGTAGAAGAATCTGTCTTAGTTGTTGCGCTTACATAGAATAGAGGCTTGCTAGGCCATTTAGGATGATCATAAATTTCTTTTCCATGATTATCAAGACTTTCATCAAAAAACAAATTATGATGTTTTAAATTTTTAATCTCTTTATTTAATCCTAAATAAAAGATTAAAGAGCTAGGTGCCATTCTTCTTTTTCTCCAATATTTTTCACTGTATCTTCTGTATTTTTTTTCAATAAGATGTTGTTCAACATAATTATAATCTGCACCCGCAATAATACTATCGAATTTAATCGTTTTACCATCAACTTTTAAACCAAAGGCTAAATTATTTTTTACAACAATTTTTTCTACCGGAGTATTATAAGAGAAAAGTACTCCATTTTTTTTTGCACATTCTTCTAAAGCTTTAGCAATTGCATTCATTCCTCCTTCAGGATACCATGTGCCTAATATTAAATCAGCATAATTCATTAGTGTGTACATAGCTGGAATTTTATCAGGTCTTTCTCCTAGAAATAATACAGGGAAGTTTAATATATCTTTTGATTTGTCAGAAAGAAATCTATTTGAAACATCTTTTTTAACGGATTTAAAAATATCTAATCTTAGAGCCTTAAATAGTATATTAATTTTAAATAACTCACTTATTTTAATGCCTGGATTCTCAACAAAAGAAGACATTGCAGTTTCGTATTTGAATTTTGCTTCATTTAAAAAATTTTCTAATTTCTCACCGCCATCTTTTTCAAAACTATTAAACAGCTCTATTAGAGCTGAATAATTAGCAGGAATATTTGTTTTTTCTTTTTTCCAAAATATTTTATAAGCAGGGTCTAAACGTTTTAGACTAAAATAATCTTCTCTTTTTTCATTTAAATCATTAAATAATCGATCAATAATATCAGGCATCCAATACCAAGAAGGTCCCATATCAAAAGTGAAACCATTTTCTTTAAAAGTTTGAGATCTTCCACCTGCCATACTATTGTTATCAAATACTTTTACTTGATAACCTTTTTTAGCTAAATAACATGCAGAGTATAGACTTGATAAGCCTGCTCCAATAATTCCAACACTTTTCATATTGTAAATATAATTACATTTTAATCAATAAAATGTAACGAAATATTTAAACTATTTTTAAATGTCTTAAATATGAAATTCATTGATGTATATTTATATTCGTATTTTATTATGGAACCTAAGAAAATAAAAGAATGGATTAAAAGTAAAAAGGATCATAGAAAACAAATGGATCCTAAGTTGCTTTTTAATGGTATTATAAAAGGTGATTTAAATTCACTTAGTTTAGGTATTACTCTAATTGAAAGTTATAATCAAAACCAAAGAAAAGCATCAGATGACTTGATTCAAAGGTGTTTGCCATATTCAGGTAATTCCATTAGAATTGGTATAACAGGAGTCCCAGGTGTAGGTAAAAGTACTTTTATAGAATCTTTTGGTATGTTATTAATTGAGCGTGGATTTAAAGTCGCAGTATTAGCAGTAGATCCTTCGAGTTCAATTTCAGGAGGAAGTATTTTAGGTGACAAAACACGTATGAACAAATTATCAGTTCAAGATAAAGTTTTTATTCGACCTTCTCCTTCTCATCAACATCTTGGCGGCGTTGCTAGAAAGACAAGAGAGAGTATTTTACTCTGCGAAGCAGCTGGTTATGATTTTATTCTCATTGAAACAGTTGGTGTTGGTCAATCTGAGACTATAGTTAAATCTATGGTAGATTTCTTTTTGTTATTAATGCTTGCCGGTGCTGGTGACGAATTACAAGGTATTAAAAAGGGAATTATGGAAATGGCGGATGCATTGGTAATAAATAAGGCGGATGGAGAAAATATTAATCGAGCAAGATTAGCAGCTTTAGAATATAAAAATGCACTTCATTTATTTCCTCCAAATAAAAATCAATGGAATCCCAAAGTTCTTACTTGTAGTGCTTTAGAACAGTTAAATATTTCAGGTGTTTTAGATGTAATTGAAGATTTTCGTCAACATGTAGTTGCCAATGGACATTTTCAAATCAATAGAAAAAATCAAGATAAAAATTGGTTGTCAGAGACTTTGAAAGAGTTGATTTATAATGATTTTTTCTTAGATGATAATATGATGAATCTTTTAAAGAATATAGAAGAAAAAGTAATGAATGGTGACATGACTTCTTTTCAAGCTGCTGATGAATTGTATAAAGTTTATATTAATAAGAAAAGAGTTTAAATTTCTAATTTAAAAATTCTTAATCCATGAACTATTAAATAGATCATGTTTATATTTCGGAGAATTTAAAATAATGTTTGAATTTCTTTCTTTAATATGTTTACAGCAACCTCTGTTGGAAGTGCTTCCAATTCCTTAATAATTTCAAAAATGTTGGATGATAACTCAATTGATTTTGCATCTTTTTTTGTTTTTTCTCCAGCAAGATTGATTATTCTAATCGTTTCATCTTTCGCCTTTTTTATTATATCCCACGATTCTTTTGAAATAAATATTTGTTGAGCCATATTATGCTCATATTCATTTCTTATAGACTCTAATAAAATTAATTGCATTTCAGAAGCTTTTTTCTTTGGATTATTATGCCTCATAAGTAAGCTGTTCGGATTTATTCGTTCCATTAAAAGAACAGCTCTTTGATATGCTTCAATTTGATTTGGTAAAAATAATTTTTGTCTTTCTTTTTTTAGTTCTAATTTAATTGAATGGATTTCACGCTCATTAAATTTTCGCATAAAAAAAATAGCAGTCATTAAAACTGCTCCAGAAGGCACTAGAATTAAACATAACTGAAAAATAATATCCATAAATATTTTTTTAGTAAAAGAATCTAATTCTCTACTAATTTAAGAAAATGATTCTTTTTTTTCCTAAATTAAAGTTTATAATTTAGTTTTATAATTATGACAAAAATATTAATACTTACAGTTCTAATTTTATATTTTTTAACTTTAATTACAATATCTTTTTTAACTACTAAGAAAGCAACAAATCACTCCTTTTTTTTAGGTGAACGAAAATCACCTTGGTACATTGTTTCTTTTGGAATGATTGGAGCCTCTTTAAGTGGTGTTACTTTTATTTCTGTGCCTGGTTGGGTTGGGAATGAAGGAAATCAGTTTAGTTATATGCAAGCTGTTTTTGGATATTTGGTAGGATATTTTATTGTTGCATACGTATTATTACCAATTTATTACCGTTTAAATTTAATTTCCATATATGAATATTTAAAAGAACGTTTTGGATTCTGGGCATACAAGACAGGTGCTTTTTTCTTCTTATCTTCAAGAATAATAGGTGCCTCTGTTAGGTTATTATTAGTAGCAAATGTTCTTCAGTTTGTATTATTTGATTCATGGGGAATACCATTTGAATTAACTGTGATTATTTCAGTTATTCTAATTTGGTTGTATACATTTCGTGGTGGTATTAAAACCATAGTATGGACGGATACTTTGCAAACTTTTTTTATGTTGATTAGTGTAATTTTGACAGTTTATTTTATTAGCGAATCACTTGATTTATCTGCTAAAAAAGGTTTGTTGTACACTGTTTCAGATAGTCAATATTCTCAAATATTTTTTTTCGATGATTTAATGAGTAGTAATCATTTTTTGAAACATTTTCTTGGAGGAGTTTTTATTACAATAGGAATGACAGGATTAGATCAAGATATGATGCAGAAGAATTTGAGCTGTAGAAATCTTAAAGATTCACAAAAAAACATGATATCAATGGCCATAGTATTGGTAGTAGTAAATTTAATATTTCTAATACTTGGTGCTTTACTTTATATGTATGCAGATATAAATGAAATAAAATTTGATAATCCTGATTTATTATTTTCTGCAGTTGCATTGAGTGATGGTGCAGGAAAAATTATAGGTATATTATTTTTATTAGGATTAATTGCTGCCGCATATTCTAGCGCAGATTCTGCTTTGACCTCTTTGACTACATCTTTTTCTGTAGATTTTTTAAATATTGTTGAAAAAGACAATACATCTTCATTGTCTCGTTCTGAGATGACACGAAAGTTTGTCCATATTTTTATGTCTTTAATTATTATATTAACTGTTATTATTCTTAAATATAAAACCACTGATTCAGCAATTAGTTTATTGATGAAATTTGCAGGATTCACATACGGTCCTTTAATTGGTGTTTTTTTCTTTGGAATTATAACAAAACGATATATTAATGATCTACTTGTTCCATTTATTTGTTTTTTCGCTATGGGTGTTACATTTGTTTTATGGTATTTTTCATATGGTTCTCCAGGTATACAAAATGGTGATTTAGGAATTTTTGGTACGTATAAATTTGGGTTTGAATTAATCATCTTAAATGCTTTAATTACCTTTATTGTATTATTTAGTTTTTCAAATAGAAAAAAAGAACATATTTTGAAATGAAAATTCAACTTCACGATAATAATAAGCATTTAACTTTTGCTCCTTTAACATTGACAAGGCCTGTTGGGAATATTCGTTTAGGTATTTTTACTAATGATGAACGATGGAAAAAGTTTTTCCCAAATGCATCTATTTTTTTCCAAACTGAAGAGTATTTAAATGATAAATTTAAATCTCATTCTGATGCTATTTGTATTAATTCATGTTTTATTCCTAATGAGGAATTAGCGGTTGCTGTTTCTCATTTATCTATTAACGAGGAATTGAGATATAATGGTGAGTGGGTTGCTAGAATAGGAGAAGGGGATGTTAAGGTAGAGTATTCAGGTAAAGAACCAATCTATATTTCAGAACGTTGGGATTTGTTTCAAAAAAATGCAGAGATTTTGATTCAAGATTTTAATTTGATTACAAATTTAAAAAATACTGTTCAGTTATCTTCAACAAATACTATTATAGGTAATCCTAATTTAATTTTTTTAGAAAAAGGTGCTAAGGTAGAGGCATCAATTTTAAATACTCAAGAAGGTCCAATATATATTGGAAAAGATGCTGAGATTATGGAGGGGAGTATTGTTCGTGGTCCATTAGCGTTGTGTGAGAAATCAGTATTGAAGTTAGGATCTAAAGTATATGGAGGAACAACATTAGGACCATATTGTAAAGTAGGTGGAGAGGTCAATAATGTAATATTTCAAGGATATTCAAATAAAGGTCACGATGGTTTTATAGGAAATTCATTTATTGGTGAATGGTGTAATATTGGTGCTGATACTAATGCATCTAATCTTAAAAACAATTATGGGGAAATAAAGATTTTTTCTTATGAAAAAGGTGATTTTGAACAAACTAGTCTTCAATTTATGGGTATTTTTATGGGCGATCATTCTAAGTGTAGCATTAATACAATGTTTAATACAGCAACAGTAATAGGTGTTTCTTGTAACATATTTGGATCTCAATTTCCACCTAAATATATTAGCTCATTTACATGGGGTATGGAGAGAGATGTCTTCCAATTTGATAAAGCAATTCAAAGTGCTAATAATATGATGAGAAGACGTGATAAACAGTTGGATAAAATTGACATTTCTATCTTAAAACATATTTCTGTAAATAGTTTTTCTAATAAAAAGTAAGACAAAATTTCAGTTTTTCCATTCTTGGCATATGCTTTGACATATATATGAAAGCTTAATAAAAACTAAAATTAGTTTTTTAAAAGTCATTTTAATGACAGATTGACGTACGAAATAATAAAATATGAGTGAATTTTTTGATAAAAAATTTATAGAATTATCATCTAATATTGATGCTGATGCAGAGTTTATACCATTAATTACAGCAGAGGAGGAAGAGAATATGAATAAAGCTTCATATCCGAGTGAACTTCCAATTTTGCCATTAAGGAATAATGTCTTGTTTCCTGGTGTAGTTATACCAATTACAGTTGGTCGAGATAAATCTATTAAATTAATTCAAGAAGCTAATAAAGCTTCAAAAATTATTGGTGTTGTTTCTCAAAAGAATCAAGATAAAGAAGTTCCTGAATTTAATGATCTTCATAAAGTTGGTACTGTTGCACAAATTATTCGACTACTAAAAATGCCTGATGGTAGCTCTACAGTTATAATTCAAGGTAAACGTCGTTTTGAAATGTTAGAACCTGTCTCTATGGACCCTTATATTACTGCAAAAATAAAGTTATTAGAAGAAACTAAATTTGATACAAGTAGTAAAGAAATGGATATTATGTTTAAGTCAATTAAAGAATTGGCTTTGAAAATTATTCAAGAAAGTCCAAATATACCTTCAGAAGCTTCATTTGCTATTGGTAATATAGATAGCCCTACATTTTTAGTCAATTTTATTTCATCAAATATGAATGCAGATGTTGCTAAAAAGCAAGAAATGTTGACTGAAATGGACACTAAAAAACGTGTTTTAATGGTTTTAGAGCATTTGAATTTAGAGGTTCAAATGTTGGAAATGAAAAATGAAATTCATTCGAAAGTTAGGAAAGACATGGATCGTCAACAACGTGAATACTTTTTACATCAACAAATGCGAACCATTCAAGATGAATTAGGAGGAAATCCTCAAGATGTAGAAGTAAATGAGATGAGTAGTCGTGCCTCTAAAAAGAAATGGGATAAACGCATAGAAAAATTATTTAATAAAGAATTAGATAAGTTAAGACGAATGAATCCGCAAGGGGCTGAATACACAGTTCAGATGAATTATTTAGATCTTATGTTAAATTTACCTTGGAATGAATATTCTAAAGACATTTTAGATTTAAATCGTGCTGCTAAGATTTTAGAAAGAGATCATTATGGATTAGAAAAAGTAAAAGAAAGAATATTAGAATATTTAGCTGTTCTTAAGTTGAAAGGGAATATGAAGTCACCGATTCTTTGCTTTTATGGTCCTCCAGGTGTAGGTAAAACTTCTTTAGGTAAATCAATTGCCGAAGCATTAGGTAGAAAGTATGTTCGTATGTCATTAGGTGGATTACATGATGAATCTGAAATAAGAGGTCATAGAAAAACATATATAGGTGCAATGCCCGGTCGTATTTTACAGAATATTAAAAAATCTGAAGTAAGTAATCCTGTTTTTGTTTTAGATGAGGTTGATAAATTAGGTAGAAGTAATCATGGTGATCCTTCTTCGGCCTTACTAGAAGTTTTAGACCCCGAACAAAATTCAGAATTTTATGATAATTACATTGAGACAGAATATGATTTATCAAAAGTTATGTTTATAGCTACGGCAAATAATTTAACTAATATTCAAGGTCCATTAAAAGATCGTATGGAATTGATAGAAGTTAATGGTTATACTATTCAGGAAAAAATAGAGATTGCTAAACGTCATTTAATTCCAAAACAACTTGAAGCTCATGGAATAAATAAAAAAGACATTTCTATTCCAAAACAAACGTTATTGAAGTTAGTTGAAGAGTATACAAATGAATCTGGTGTTAGAGGTTTAGATAAAATGATTGCAAAGCTTATTCGAAATAGAGCAAGACAAATAGCTATGAATCAAGATTTTAATCTAAAAATCGAATCATCTGATTTATTTCATATAATTGGTGTTGGTAGAGGAAAAACAGTTTATGATAATAATGATGTTGCTGGAGTTGTGCCCGGTCTTGCATGGACAAGTGTTGGAGGAGATATTTTATTTATTGAGTCTTCAATAACTGAAGGTAAAGGTAAATTAACATTGACAGGTAATTTAGGTGATGTCATGAAAGAATCAGCAATTATTGCTCTAGAATATTTAAAATCACATAGTAGTTTATTAGGTCTAAAACAAAATGATTTTAATAATAATAATATTCATATTCATGTTCCAGAAGGAGCTACTCCAAAAGATGGTCCAAGTGCTGGTATTACAATGTTGACTTCTCTAGCTTCTATTTTCACTCAATTAAAAGTTAAAAAAAATCTTGCAATGACAGGTGAAATAACTTTGAGAGGTGATGTTTTACCTGTAGGGGGTATCAAAGAAAAGATTCTTGCTGCTAAACGGGCGAATATAAAAGAAATAATTCTTTGTGAAAAGAATAGAAAAGATATTCAAGACATTAAAAAAGAATATTTAAAAGGCTTAGATTTTCATTATGTATCTAAGATGGAGGAAGTTTTGAATATAGCTTTAACCACTGAGAAAGCTAAGAAAAATATATAATAAAATAGTTTCTTATTCTTTTTTCCAGCTATTATCTTTTCCTTTAATATAAGGAATATTATGTTCGGAAAGAAGAGTTTCTATTTTCTTTAATTTAATTATTGCACTGTCTAATAGCTCTCTAAAATTAAGATATGATTCCTCAACAATTTTTTTATTTTTTCTTTGAGTATTTGTTACACCAGATGTATTAATTGATAGTTGATATTCTATTATTCCAATTCTATTATATATACTTGGTTCTATTTCAAATTCATAATTAGATTTTAAAAAATCACCCCAAAGTAAAATCTTAGATTTTTCTATTAAAGAATCAATTTCACTTGTTTCATAAAGTAAATTAATATCGATATTAGGATATATTTTTATTGCGTATTCATAAAGTTTTAGTTTTTCTTCTACTTCATTCATTAATTTTCCAGCTCCATTTATTTGACGTTTTATTTCAGCAATTTCAGATCTAAACTCATTTAATTCTTCAAAATTATTTGCAATTAATGTTTGATTATTTAGTCCAATAACATTGAATTTTAAAGAATCTATAATTTTTTTCTGAATTTTGTCTTTTATATAAATTACCTCCACATAATAATTTCCTGGTGTCACATAAAATCCAACGTCAGGGCTTGAATATCTTCCTGGTTTAGGTTTATTAATTTTAATAGGTGATGTTGTCTCTTTTCTTAAATCCCATGATATTCTAGAAATTCCTTCATAAGGTTTAGATATTATTCTTCTAATTTCTTCTCCTTTTTGATTTTTTATTATCCAAATTAATTCCGATTCAGATTCATTTTTTTCTGCTCTTAATTCTTCAAAACTTGGGTATGAAATAGGCTCTTTATTTTTTTCTTGTTCTTTCTCTTTTTCTTTTCTAGTTGATAATAATGTTTTTTTTATTTTTTTTAAATACAATGTAAAGGTTGCACCAAAATCAGGATTTTTAGCGAACCACATATTTGCTCCTTGTGATCCAACACCTCTTAAACCAAGTGGGGAAGAAGGTATGAAAAGTAATGCGTCTTTTACAGGGAAGAGGTGCGCTTCCTTGTTTAAAATGCTTTTTGAAATCAACCTTAAAGGGCTGTAGTTATCTAATATGTAAAAACCTCGTCCGAATGTCGCAATTACTAAATCATTTTCTCTTTTTTGAATGTCAATATCCATTACAGGAATAGTGGGAAGTCCTGATAATTTTGTCCAATTATTACCGCTATCAATAGAGAAATAACATCCAAATTCTGTACCAACAAAAAGTAATTCGGGATTAATATGATCTTGTTTAATTGCAAATGCAGAACCATTTTCAGGAAGATTACTTGATATAGATTTCCATGTTTTTCCTTTATCATTACTCTTTAAAATGTATGGTTTGAAATCTCCAGACCTATGATTATTTAGAGCTGCGAACAAAACATTTTCATCATGAAGACTTGCAGTAATCATATTAATCCTTGTATTTTTTGGAATGTTTGGAAATGATTCAATCTTGTTCCAAGTTATCCCATCATCATTAGATATTTGTATTATACCATCGTCTGTTCCGGCATATAATAATCCCTTGGTAATTGGTGATTCATCGAAAGCTACAATATTACCATAAATTGTAGTGGATTTATTTTTCATTACTGCATCAATAGACCATACCTGATCCATTACAGGTAATTTATTTCTATCAATTTGTTGAGAAAGATCTGGGCTAATTGTTGTCCAATCATCACCACGATTAGTACTTTTAAACACTTTATTTGAACAAAAATATATTGTTTTATTATCGTGAGGAGAAATTAATAATGGGGCATCCCAATTCCATCGATATCCTGGTTCATTTTTTCCTGGCATAGGTTGAATAGGTGTTCGTTCTCCAGAATTTTTATCGTATCGAACTAACCAGCCATATTGCGCCTGAGCATAAACGATATTTGGGTTTTCAGGATCAATAGCAGATTCAAATCCATCACCACCATTAGTTATATACCAATCTGAATTTAAAACACCTGTATTATTTATTGATGCCGATGGTCCTCCCATTGAATTATTATCTTGAGTTCCACCATATATATTATAAAATGGTTTACTATTATCTGTTGCTACTTTATAAAATTGAGTAATTGGAATATTATTATAATACTTCCAATCTTTTGCATTATTATATGTTTCGTATATACCTCCGTCACATCCAACTATCCAATGATTGTTATTGTTAGGATCTATCCATATACAATGATTATCTACATGTTTATTTTTTTCACCTGTCTTTTTAAAAGATTTACCACCATTTTCTGTGTGATGAAGCCAAGTATTCATTGAAAACACTTTGTTGACATCTTCAGGATCACAAATAATTTCTTGATAGTAATTTCCACTAGTATTATAATCTGACATTTTTGTCCATGATTCTCCTCTATTAGTAGACCTAAAAAATCCAGATTTATTATATTTTGCTTCTACAATAGCATATATATAGTCAGAATTTACGGGAGATATTGCTATCCCAATTCTTCCCATTTCTCCAACCGGTAATCCTGAGTTTATTTCCCTCCAATTTTCGCCACCATCAGTAGATTTATAAATACTAGATTCAGGACCACCTCCTATATATGTCCATTCTCTTCTTCTTCTTTGATGCGAAGTTGCATATAAAATATTTGGATTATTTGGATCAATTGCTATTTCAGAAATCCCTGTATTTTCAGATATTTCAAGAGTTTTTACCCATTTTTCCCCACCATCTATTGATTTGTATACACCACGTTCTCCACCTTTACTCCATAAAGGACCATATGCAGCTACCCAAATAATGTTTTCATTATTTGGATGTATTATGATTTTTCCAATATGCTCAGATGCTTTAAGTCCCATATTTTTAAATGATTTCCCTCCATCTGTAGACTTATATATTCCATCGCCGTATCCCACTGAACGTTGATTGTTGTTTTCACCAGTGCCTACCCATATTGTGTTTTTGTTTGTTGGAGCTATAGTAATGCAACCAATTGAATATGAACCATAGTTATCAAAAATAGGATTAAATGTTGTCCCATGATTTGTTGTTTTCCAAACTCCACCTGAAGCAGCAGCAATATACCAAGTATCCTTATTTTTATTATGTATAGCAATATCAGCAATTCTTCCTGAAGTTAAAGCTGGACCTAATAGTCTAAACTTTAATCCAGAAACAATTTTTTTATCAATTAAATCAGAATTATTAGATTTTGTGTTTTGAGTATGTGAAGTAAATATTATAAAAACTATAAAAAATAAAAGATTTAATTTTTTCATAATAAATTTATTTTAAGATTTAAAGAGCGAAATTAAATAAAAAATGTAATAATTTAATTATAAATAATTATAGTTGATTCACTATTTTTATAATTCTATAATTATGTGTTATTTATATGAATAGGCATCTATCTTTTATTATTTTTTTGATTTTGTCAATATGTTCTTTTTCTCAGTCATATTGCCAATGTAATAATCCATCAAAAAAAGTGTTAAAATTGATCGATAAAGCATTAAACTCTAAGGATAATAGGATTTCAATTCAATTATTTGATGATGCATTGAATAAAGGGAGTGATAATGCAAGAGTTTATTATGAATATGGAATGTATGTTTATAATTTGAGTTTGATAAATAATCAAAACTCAGTTGAAAATATTCAAAAGTCTAAGGATATGTTAACTAAATCGAGAGATTTATGTAATGATTTTCATGCAAATATTTCATTTTATTTAGGGGTTATTAATTATTCACAAGGAGAGTATACAGATGCTATTAAATGGTTTAAGGAGTTTAAAGAGTTTAACCATTCTAATCCAGATAAATATCCAGATGATTATATTAATAAACTTAGTCAAGTTGATGATGTGTTAGTTGAATTAGAAAACAACATTCTAATCAAATCAAAAGTCGTTCCATATAATCCAAAACTTGTTGATAATGTTAGTACATCTAATAATGAGTATTTCCCAATGATATCTCCTGATAATGAGTTAATGTTTTATACCCGTCAATTAGATCGAAGTGATCTAGGTAGTATTAGATCAAATATTGTAGAGGAAATAACTTTTTCTAAACGAGAGTCAATTAATTCATATTTTGATAGTGGAAAGCCATTAACTGAACCTTTTAATAATGGCTCTGTTAATAGTTATGGAGCTGCTACACTTTCTGTTGATAATAAAGAAATGATTATTTGCGCTTGTAAAAAAGAAGAAATTTATGGTCAAGATTATATGAATTGTGATTTATATACAACTACTTTTGAGATTTCTGAATCTGAAAATAATAAATTCAAATGGTCGGAACTTAAAAATATGGGAGATAAAATTAATACTCCAAATGGTTGGGAAGGACAACCATCATTATCATCTGATGGAAATACATTATTTTATGTTGTAAATCGCCCAGATTCTAGGGATAATGATATTTATATAGTTAGAAGAGAAGAAAATGGTGATTGGGGAGATGCAAGACCATTTAATGAAATAAATACAGATGGAAAAGATAAAAGTCCTTTCTTACACCAAGATAGTGAAACTCTTTATTTTGTTTCTGAATGTTCAAAAAATAGGCCAGGGTTAGGTGGTTTAGATATTTTTTATACTAGATGTGAAAATGGTATTTGGAGTACTCCAAAAAATATTGGATATCCAATTAATTCAAGATCAGATGAATTAGGTTTGTTTGTTTCAATTGACGGTCAGACTGCTTATTTTTCTTCTCGTCAGTCGGGTAATTGGGATATTTACTCATTTGAGTTATATGAAGATGCAAGACCAAAACCTGTTGCAGTTATAAAGGGAGAATTAAAAGACGAATATGGAGCTTCTGTTAAAGATGCAATTATTGAAATTGCTTATGAAGAATCAGGTGATTTAAATCAAATCAAGGTTAATGGTAGTGATGGTAAATATGCAGCAATAGTTAAAAAAAATAAAAAAGAAGACATCATGATTACTGTTAAGAAAAGTGGTTATTCATTTGATTCTAGAGTTATAAATAGATCAGAATTTGAAAAAAACGATGTTGTTTTTCGGGATAAAAATCTTAGTTTAAAAAAAATAAAATTAAATGAATCATATACTATTAATGACATTCTTTTTGAAACAAATTCATTTGAACTAAATAATCTTTCTAAATTTATTTTAAAAGGATTTAAAAGGTTTTTAGACGAAAATCCTACTATAAAAGTATCGGTTCAAGGTCATACAGATGATATAGGTGATTATGATAATAATCTTACTTTATCCAATGATCGGGCTAGAATAGTTAAAGATTATTTGATTTTTTTAGGAATAAAGGAAGAACGTTTGCTAGCTAAAGGTTTTGGTGAATCTAAACCTAAATTTGAAAATAATTCGTTTATAAATAGAGCAAAAAATAGACGAACTGATTTTGTAATTTTAGAAATGTAAAATGTCAAATTTTGATTTAAAAAAACATTGGGAAAATATTTATTTTTCAAAACAGAATAATGAAATGAGTTGGTTTCAAGAAACTCCATCAACTTCTATTTCATTATTTAAAATCGCTAATTTGAGTAAAGAGTCTTCTATTATCGATGTTGGTGGTGGGAATTCTTTATTTGTTGATTATTTATTACAGCAAGGATATGAAAAAATTACTGTATTAGATATATCAAAGATTGCAATAGATAGAGCTAAATCAAGGTTAGGGAAAAATGCTACTAAAGTTAATTGGATAATTAAAGACATTAATGATTTTTATCCAAAGGAAAAATATGATTTTTGGCATGATCGAGCTTTATTCCATTTTATAATTAATAAAAAAAATATTGAAAGATATATTGATTTAGTTTCTAATTCTTTAAATATTAATGGATACTTTACAGTTGGTACTTTTTCTAAATTTGGTCCTTTAAAATGTAGTGGTATTCCAATTAGACAATACTCTGAAAATGATTTAAAGACATTATTCAATAAGTTATCAATTTTGTCATCTTGTAATGTAGAGCATATTACTCCATTTAATACAGTACAAGATTTTGTTTTTTGTAATTTTCAAAAAAAATAGTTTTTTGAATTATTAATATTAGTTTCAATTAAAATCTATTTTTGAAATATTTAGGTCAACATTGCCAGAAATTCCGGCAATTTTACCTTCATCAGAATATTGCCAAAAAATGATGTTTTTATCAATTACTCTATTGGGGGTTTTTGAATAATTTGCAATCCAAAATTTATATTCTTTAAAATGTTTTTTAAGTATTTTTTTATATAGATAATAAGATGTATAAATAATTGGTCTTTGATTAGTTGTCTTTTCTATATGTATTAGCCATAACTTAATGTTTTTAATCAATTTCTCAGTAGGTTCAATTTCTATTTCAGAATCTAAAACAGGAGGAAGGTCATTTTTTTTATATGTATAATTAGCTAGAAAATGATTTGCTTGTTTTATTGGATCTAATTTTGGATTAAAGAAGTGATATGCACCATTTTTTATATTTAATTCTATAAGCTTTAATCTATTGTTTTTCCATTGTGGATCAATGAAGTTAATTCCTTCTGTTGCTTTGCAATAAACGAATTTTATTAATGAGTCATTCTTTTTAAAAAAGTCCCAATTTATTTTTTTTTGATAATGTGATACGTCAATACCATATACTTTAAAAGAGTTTGGTATTTCTTTTAATTTAATATTATCATTATTATTTATTTTAATGTTTTTGTATATTATCAATAATCCGATGATAAGAAAGGAAGTAAATAAAATCTGCAAATTTATTTTTTTAGTTTTAAACATAGATTAAAATAAAAAAGCCTTTTATCATATGATAAAAGGCTATTGTATAACATTTATATTATAAAAAAGAGTCAGATTATTTAAAAACTCTCTTTTCTTTAATTCTTGCAGATTTACCTGTTCTTTCTCTGAAATAAAATATTCGGGCTCTACGAACAACACCTTTCTTATTGACTACAATTTTATCTATGAAAGGAGAAGAAATTGGGAAAATTCTTTCAACACCAACATTACCTGACATTTTTCGAATAGTAAAAGTTTCTGTAATTCCTGATCCTTTACGTTGTAATACAACACCTTGAAATTGTTGTATACGTTCTTTAGAACCTTCTCTAATTTTATAAGAAACAGTTATAGTATCACCACTTTTAAACTTTGGTATATTATTAGCTTCGACTAATTCTTTCTCAAGGTTTTTTATAAAATTCATGTCTTTGTAAAATAAAACTAATTGGCTGCAAAATTACAAATAATTTCGATAAAGTATATAACGAAATGTTTTTTATTTCTCATTTTATTATAAATAAAGATTAATCAAAGGTATTTCCGAAATATTAAATATTTAAATTTGTTTAAAATTTTATAGAAATATGTCAGTTCATAAAAATGTTAAAAAAGTAACAACTCATGTACTTCAAACAATGAAAAATGAGTGTGAAAAAATTTCAATGCTAACAGCTTATGATTATACTATGGCTAAAATTATTGATGATTCAGGAATTGATGTGATACTCGTCGGCGATTCAGCTTCTAATATAATGGCAGGTCATGAAACTACACTTCCCATAACTTTAGATCAGATGATTTATCATGCTTCTTCTGTAGTTCGAGGAGTGGAAAGAGCTCTTGTTGTTGTAGATATGCCTTTTGGTTCTTATCAAGGTAATTCGAAGGAAGCGTTATTTAGTGCTATTAAAATAATGAAAGAATCTGGAGGTCACGCTGTGAAAATGGAGGGAGGTAAAGAGATATTAGAATCAGTTGAACGTATTTTGACAGCTGGTATACCTGTAATGGGACATTTAGGCTTAACGCCTCAGTCAATATACAAATTTGGCACATATGTAGTTAGAGCGAAAGAAAAAGAGGAGGCAGATAGATTAATTAATGATGCTAAAGCTTTAGAAAAAGCAGGTTGTTTTGCTATAGTTCTTGAAAAAATACCTTCAGATTTAGCTTCCCGTGTTGCTAAGGAATTAACTATTCCAATTATTGGAATTGGAGCTGGAAATAAGGTTGATGGACAGGTTTTAGTTGTTCATGATATGTTGGGTATAAATAACGAGTTTAACCCAAGATTTTTAAGAAAGTATAATAATTTACATAAGGAAATGAAAGAATCTTTTCAAAGATATATAAATGATGTTAAATCTAATGATTTTCCTAATGAATCTGAACAATATTAAATATCATATTTCTTTTTATTTTGAAAAGTTTTTTAGCTTATGATTTTCAAAAAAGTTTTATTCTTTATGAGGATAATCATATTATAGTTATTAATAAAAAATCTTCAGAAATTGTTCAAAGTGACAAGACTGGTGATAAACCAATTATAGAATTTATAAAGGATTATATTAAAGAAAAATATAATAAACCAGGAAATGTTTTTTGTGGTTTGGTACATAGATTAGATCGTCCAACAAGTGGGGCAATAGTTTTTGCTCGTACTTCCAAAGCTTTATCAAGGTTAAATCAACAGTTTCGTAATAGGTCAATTAATAAAGTATATTGGGCAGTTGTTGAAAAAAAACCAAATCAAAAATCCGCTAAACTGAGACATTATTTAAAGAAGAATATAAAACAAAATAAATCTTATGCTTTTGATAAACATGTTAATGGATCAAAAGAGGCAATATTAAATTATAATTGGTTAGCATCTTCAGATAATTATCATTTATTAGAGATTACATTAGAAACAGGAAGACATCATCAGATTCGTTGTCAATTAGCTCAGATTGGTTGTATAATAAAAGGAGATGTGAAATATGGTGCCAGGAGAGCTAATAGTGATTATTCTATTCATTTACATGCTAGAAAACTTATATTTGAGCACCCTACTAAAAAAGAAATAATTAGCATTATTGCACCAGTTCCCAATGACACTTTATGGAAACATTTTAAAGAAAATATTTCTTTTTAAATTAAGTTTTTTTGGAAAATTAAAAAAGGAAGCTTATTTAAGCTTCCTTTTTGTGATCTGGCTGGGGTTCGAACCCAGGACCCACGCCTTAAAAGGGCGTTGCTCTACCAGCTGAGCTACCAGATCGGTATACTTTATGCGGATGCAAATATACATGTATTTTTCATTTTTTCAACTGTTTTTCAATTTAGAGTTATCATATATTAAAATTTATTTTCAATAATTTTATCATTACTTTTTATATTAATCATGTGTAGAATTATTATTGTAGGTTTCATGGGTTCTGGAAAAACAACAATTGGTAAAAAGATTGCTAGAAAATTAAATATTCCATTTATTGATTCAGATTCTGAAATAGAAAAAAAATATAATTTGTCTATTGAAAAAATCTTTCATGATTTTGGTGAAGTTAAATTTCGTAATATGGAGTTTAATTATATTAGGAGTTTAATTAATAAATCAAATTTTGTTTTATCTACCGGTGGTGGAACCCCTTGTTATAAAAATAACATCTCCTTTCTTAATGAATTAGGGATCACTTGTTATTTGAACCGTTCTGTTAAAGAGTTAGCTCATAGACTGCATAATTCAAAAAAAAGACCGTTAATTAAAGATTTAAATAATGATGAATTAATTAGTTTTATTAAAAAAGAAATGAAAATAAGAGATGAATATTATAAAAAATCTCAATTGATTTTAAATCGAAAAGATCAAACCCCAAATAATATTATATCGCTAATTAATCTTCTAGATTTTCACCAAAAAAATTAATTGAATTCCCCAATCTTTCATGTTTTGTTAAAAAGACATGTATTATTGTACTAGTTATTAATACTAACAAAGCAATTTTATCAAAAGCAGTAGTGTCTTTGATAAAGTAATTCCAATTTAAGTAGAATATGCTCATCCCAATATAAAAAGTTATACCCCCTAAAATAAATAATGAGAAATTTTTCTTTTTACGATATAATATTATTAGCCCGAAAAAAACTAATGTCCAGCAAATAATTCCAATTGAATGAAATGTTATTAACCTTGGTAAGAAATCAATTGATTCAAACCCTAATTCTAAACCTCTTTTTTTAATGATTTTTTCTATCTGTATTCCTTTATATTCAAAAATTAATGTACGTAGTTTAATTATGAAGTAACTCATAATATTCCAAAACATAAATATCATACAAATTACAAGGTTTATTGTAAAATTTATTTGTGTATAAATATCAGGCTTTGACTTTCCCAAAAGAATATTTTTTAATTTGAAAATTATTGGTATTGGGCTTTGAAATTTATTTGGATTTAATTCTTTCATAAATGATTAAGTATATTTAATAGGCTAATTATTATTAAATATAATATCACTAAATTAATTTCTTTTTTCGTAAAATAAAAAGAGAAAAAAATACTAGAGTAAATCTATTTTGTAATTATTAAATTTGATAAAAATATTATTATGATTAAACAATTATTATCTATACTTTTTTTGTTCATTGTTATTTTTTCTTTTGGTCAGAATATTAAGTATAAATTGGGTATGAATCAACCTCAAAATCATTATTATCAGGTTGAAATAGAACTTTCTGATTTAAAAAAGTCTGAATTTAATTTAAAAATGCCTATTTGGGCACCGGGTTCTTATTTGGCAAGAGAGTTTGCTAAAAATGTGAATTTAGTGAAAGCTTTTGATTTTGAAGGCAATAATGTTAGCGTAAAAAAAATTGATAAAAATACTTGGAAAATAAATGGTTTTAAAGGAGATAGAGTTGTTATTAAATATGAGGTATATGCTTTTGAACTCTCTGTAAGAACTAGCTTTCTTGATTTGACTCATGGTTTTGTTAGCGGTTCTGGGGTGTTTATGTATGTTGAAGGTTTAAAGAATAAGTCGGGTCTACTTGAAATTATTCCTCATAAATCCTTTAAAGAAATTACAACAGCGCTTAATGAAGAAACACTTTGGAAAGCTATAGATGGATCAAGATGTTATAAATTTAATAATTATGATCATCTAGTTGACTGTCCAATTGAAATTGGTAATCAACTTTTATTTTCCTTTGAAGCAGCGGGTGTTAATCATAAAGTCGCAATGTATGGTTTTGGAAATTATAGTATTGGTAAACTACAAAAGGATATGGCAAATATTGTTGAATCTGCTACAGCTGTTTTTGGGTATAATCCAAATAAAGAATATACATTTATTATTCATAATGTTGTAAATGCGCAGGGTGGTTTGGAACATAAGAATTCAACTGTGTTAAGTGTTAATCGTTGGACATATGAAGGTGAAGAATATTTAAAGTTTTTAAAATTAGTAGCTCATGAATATTTTCATTTATGGAATGTAAAACGAATTCGTCCAATAGAATTAGGTCCCTTTAATTATGATCAAGAAAACTTCACTTCACTTCTTTGGGTTATGGAAGGATTTACTTCATATTATGAAAAATTGATTTTATATCGTGCTGGTTATTACTCTAAGATTGATTTTTTAAACAGTATGTTTAGTACTTTAAATTATGTAGAAGGTTCTTTAGGTTCAAGAGTTCAACCTGTTTCTCACGCAAGTTTTGATGCTTGGATTAAAGCATATAGACCTAATGAAAACAGTCATAATACTACAATGTCATATTATTCAAGAGGTTCAATAATCGCGATGATTTTTGATGTTGAAATTATTAAGAAGTACAATGGAAAAAAATCTTTAGATAATTTCATGCAAGATCTTTATAGTAATTATTATATGAAGAAAAAACGAGGTTTTTCTGAAAAAGAATTCAAACAAGAATTGAAAAAAATATTAGGTGGGGGTATTGAACAATTTTATGCAGACTATATTGATGGTACAAAAATCCCAAATTATAGTGAAATATTTTTCCCTTTAGGACTAAAAATAGAATACATTGGTAAATCTAAACCAAGTGTTGGTATGACTTTATCTTATTCTCAAGGCAAAACTATTGTTAAAACAATTCGTAATCATTCATCTGCAGAGCAAGCTGGAATTAGTGTTAATGATGAAATTATCGGTTGTAATGGAATTCGTGCTAACAAAAAATCTTTGGATATTTATTTTAGTACTGTTGAATTGGGAGATGAAATAGACATTTTATTTGCTAGAGATGAACAGATTTTTTCGACAACTGTTATTGTAGGTACGTATGAAAAACCTAAATTTCAATATATAATTGAAGATAATATGAAGACTAATAAATTATCTAATTATTGGTTAAGATGAGATTTTTTTTATTTGGAATATTTTTCTCTGCTTTAGTCTTTTCATTTGGACAATCTAATTTTGAAACAGTTAGATTACCATTACCTAAAAAAGCAAATTATAAATTTTCGCAGGTTGAGCCTTCAATTGCTATTGATCCAAATAATACAAATCATATTGCTGCTGGATCAGTTCTTTCAGATTATTATTATTCTCTTAATGGTGGTGAAAAATGGAAAAGTAAAACCTTAAAAAGTAAATTTGGTGTCTTTGGAGATCCTGTGTTGATGTTTGATAACAAAAGTCGTTTGTATTACTTTCATTTAGCTAATTATTCAAAAAGTTCTATGTTAGATAGAATAGTATGTCAATCTGCTAGAAAATTGTCAAAGAGATTTAATAATGGAACTTCTCCTTCACCTAATGGATTAAAGGTTCAAGATAAGCATTGGACTGTTTTAAATCGCGAAAATAACGAGATTTATATGACATGGACGCAATTTGATGCATATAAATCAAATGATATAGAAGATAGCTCTATTATTTTATTTTCAAAATCATGTAATCAAGGCAAATCATGGTCTCAACCTATTCGAATTTCAAGATTTGGAGGTGATTGTTTGGATAGTGACAATACAGTTGAAGGAGCTATACCTGCAGTTGGTCCAAATGGCGAAATTTACGTTGTTTGGACAGGTCCTAAAGGATTAGTATTTCAAAAATCCATAGATGGAGGTAATACATGGTTAAATGAAGAATTGCAAATTATAAAACAATATGGTGGATGGGATTTGACCATTCCTGGTATTTTTAGGTCAAATGGATTCCCAATTGTTAAGTGTGATTTAAGTCATGGACCTAATAGAGGGACAATTTATATAAATTTTTGTGACCAAAAAAATGGTGTAGAGGATACTGATTCATGGTTGATAAAATCAAAAGATGGAGGTCAAACTTGGAGTAAAAGATTAAAGGTAAATCAAGATAATTCAGGTAAACATCAATTCTTTAGTTGGTTTACTATAGATCAAAGTTCAGGATATCTTTATTTTGTATATTACGATAGAAGAAATTATAGCAATTTAGAAACAGATGTATATTTAAGTGTTTCTCGTGATGGCGGAAATACATTTTTTGATACACGTATATCAAAAAAATCATTTCTACCTGATTCAAATTTGTTTTTTGGAGATTACATAAATATTGATGCTGTTTCTGGTGTTATTCGTCCAATTTGGACACGTGTTGATGAAGGTCATATATCATTGTGGATTGCATTGATTGAAGAAAAGGATTTATTGAATATACATTAATTAAAAAGTTCATGTTAAATTTTAGAATATTAATTAATTATGTGTGAAATAATAGAAGTTCAATCTATTTCAAAATATTTTAAGGGTAATGAATCTCCTGCTGTTAAAAATGTTTCATTTAATATTAATAAAAATGAAATATTTGGTCTTATAGGACCTAATGGCGCTGGAAAAACAACAATTATTTCAATCCTTTGTGGTTTGTATAATCCAACAAAAGGTACTGTTAAAATAAATGGATTTGATTTGTTTTCAGATTTAAGCAAGGTGAAACATCAAATTGGTATAGTACCTCAAGATATAGCTTTATATCCTACATTAACAGGTAGAGAGAATTTAGAGTTTTATGGTGCTATGTATGGTATTCCTAAATTAGAGTTGAAAATGGAAATTGATAATTGGTTGAATAAATTCGAAATGAGTTCAAGTGCAGATAAACCAGTCTATAAATATTCTGGTGGTATGAAACGTAGAATTAATTTAATAGCCGGTATTTTACATAAACCAGATATTTTATTTTTAGATGAACCAACGGTTGGAATAGATGTTAAGTCTCGATCTTCAATAATGTTTCATTTAAATAAATTAAGTGATATTGGAATGACTATTATATATACTTCTCATCATTTAGAAGAAGCAGAAAAATTTTGTTCTGATTTGGCTATTATTAATGCAGGTCAAATAATAGCAAGAGGAGCACCTAAAGATTTGATTGATACATATGATAGTTGTGAAAATTTAGAGGATCTATTCTTTCTATTAACAAAAAAGTAAAACTATGAGGCAATTATTAGCAGCAATGAAAAAAGAGCTGCTTCTTTTAATTAGAGATAAAATAGGTTTATCAATCTTATTTATAATGCCAATTTTATTGATAATAGTTATGACATTGATTCAGGATGCAGTATTTTCAAATATCAATGAAGAAGGATTTCCTATAATTTTCATCAATAATGATAATGATACTCTAGGGAATAGAGTTGAAGAAGGTTTAAGAAATACTCAAATGATTGATTACTTTGATCATATAAATGGGGAAAAAGCAACTTATAATTCTGCTAAAGAAGCTATCAAAAAGGGAGAGTTTTTAATCGGCGTTTATATTCCAAAGGGTGCTACAGAAACAGTTAAAGAAAATGTTTTTAATATTGTAGCTGAATCAATTGGGAATTATAACGATTCTTTAGTCGTAAAACAAAGAGATGTAGAGGTAAAGATTATTATTGATCCTATAGCTTCTAAATCTTTTGTGTTATCAATTTCCTCAATCTTAAGAGAATACATTTCATCTGTTAAGACACGTATGATGTTTGAAACTTTTAAAGATGAAATATCATCACTTTTACCTGAAAAGCCTATATATGACAGTAAGTATTTAAATCAAAAAATTATATCTTACAATCAAGAATATGCATCAAATCTTCTGAATGAGTCTGCACCAAGTTCTGTTCAGCATAATTTACCTGCTTGGACAATTTTTTCTTTATTCTTTATTGTTATTCCTTTAGTTGGAAGTATTATGAGAGAAAAAACAGAAGGAAGTGTTTTTAGATTTCATATTATTCCTGTATCATATTTATTACAGATAAATGCAAAGGTAATGGTTTATATAAGTGTTTGTATGTTACAATTTGTTTTAATGTTGGTAATAGGGTTGTTTTTAATGCCCTTATTAGGGATGGATAGATTAATTTTAGGTGATAGTTATTTTAGTTTATTTATTATTGCTTTAACCACTTCAATGTCAGCTACAGCATATGCAGTTCTTATAGGTTCATTAGCTAAAACACAACAACAAGGTTCAATTTTAGGTTCATTATCGATATTAGTTTTATCAGCTATAGGTGGAATATGGGTTCCAACTTATATTATGCCCGACACTATGCGTATTATAAGTAAATTTTCTCCACTTAATTGGTCTTTAGATGGATTTTATGGATTATTTTTGAGAGGAGAAGATTTAATTGATATTTTACCACAAACTGGTTTGTTGGTAGGATTTTTTATTTTATGCTTGTCGCTTGCTAAATTTATCAATAAATCAAAACAAAATATTTAATGTCTGAAATTACAGATACACTAGTCAATTTTATTAAATCCAATCTATTAGATGATGAGGTTGAATTAGAACCTAATTCAATATTAAAAGAAGTAGGTCTTGATTCATTTTCAATTGTTGAAATTGTTTTATTTATCGAAAGGAAATATGGTAAATTGATACCAGATCATTTAATGGTTCCCGATACATTTATTTCTGTTCATTCTATAACAACAGTTATAGAAAAAATATAATTTTTAAATTGAGAAATAGTTTTTTTGATATTATCGTAGTTGGTGGGGGTACGGCAGGTGTTTCTGCTGCAATTTCTGCTGCTAGAGAAGGTTGTAATGTGGCTATAATTGAAAAAGAATCTAATCTCGGTGGTTTAGCTGTTTTTGCTGAAGTGGGAACCATATGTGGTGTTTACAAATATTCAATGAATAGTAACTTTGAATATAATGTTGGTCTATATGCGGAGTCTTTTACTGAAGAATTAAAATCATTATCAAAATCTTCACCAATAAAAGGAGAGTCTGGTTTAAAATTCCTACCCTATGTGCCTAAATTATTAGCTAGTCAATGTACATTAAGATTAAAAAAAAATAAAGTCAATATTTTTTTAAATTCTAAATTATCCAATGTTTCAATTATTAATAATTCTATTAATAAAATTACTTTTGAAAAAAAAGGTGTTTTTTTAGATTTAAAATGTCTTGCTGTTATTGATTCTACTGGTAAATCATTAGTTAGTAGATTTTTAAAATTACAATTAATACCAACATTATTTAAACAGTCAGCTTCTCAAATTTTCACATTATCTAATCTTAAATTTAAATCTGAGTTGAATTTACGATTAGTAATAATGAGAGCTATCAAAAGAGGAGTTTTAGATGGAGAATTAAAAGAAGATTGTAGTAAGTTGTACCCTGTTCCAGGATCATTCAAAATGGGTGAGGGTTCATTTAAAATTACTGTTCCACAGGAAATAAATCAAGATACAGATGCATTACAATCCTCTGCTTTGTTTGCTGTACATAATATTTTTACTTTTTTAAGAAGTAATGTAGACGGTTTTTTAGATTCTAAGTTAAAATCAATTGCCCCTAAAGTTGGTGTAAGAGTTGACGATAGGCCAGTTGGTAAATATATATTAGCAAGTAAAGATGTACTTAGTTGTTATAAACCGAAAGATTTTATTGCTTATGGAAACTGGCCAATAGAAATTTGGTCTCAAAAACGTCGGGTTGAAATCAGAAGATTTAGAGAAAATGATTATTACGGTATTTCTGCTAAATCTCTTATCTCTAATAGTGTCAATAATTTGTTCTTTGCAGGAAGAAATATTTCAGCAACCGATACAGCGATTGCTAGTGCTCGTGTCATAGGTACATGTTTGCAAACTGGTTATGCTAGTGGAAAACTTGCGGTAGGAAAATTAAATGATGACAAAATATTAAAAACAATTTCAAATATTCAAAAAGAACAATTTTAGATCTTAATTAGCTAAATGAATAATAAATCAGTATATAATTTATTAAAAAATGCATCTTTTTTGTGGCCAGATAATCCTGCAATTCACGATGAATATGGAACTATTTCATATAAAGAATTAGATGTAGAGGTTGATATTTTGAAAGTGAAGTTAATTGCTTTAGGTATTAAGTCTGGAATGTGTGTTGGAGTTAGAGGAAAAAACAGTCGTAATTTTATTATTGCTGTTTTTGCAGTATTGGGATGTGGGGCAGCAGTTATGCCTATTTCGCATCAATTAAAAAAGAGAGAAATAACAGAAATTATAGATAAAACAAAGCTTCATGCAATTTTAGATGATTGTAGTGGGTTTGAATTATCGTTGAATATTATCGAAAAAATTAAATTAAATGTTGATAAATTAATATATCTGAAAACAGAAGTAGAAGAATCCCATATTTTTGCTAGTCATGTTAATAATCCTGCATTCATTAGATATACAAGCGGTACAACAGGATTGTCAAAAGGTGTTATAATTTCAAATAAATCTGTTTTAGAAAGAATTGAAGCTGCAAATAAAAGTTTAAATATTAATACTAATAGTAATGTTGTTTGGGTTTTACCTATGGCTTATCATTTTATAGTTTCTATAGTTTTGTATATTAAATATGGTGCTTCAATTACTGTTGTAAATTCTTTTCTTGCAAAAAATGTAATTGAAATGACTAATTCTTATGAAGGAACACTCTTATATGCATCTCCTTTACAAATTCGGTTATTGGCCTCAGATAATTCTAGAGTTATGATGCCTAGTTTAAAGAAAGTTATATCGACTTCTTCTGGTATTAGTCAAACCGTATCAAAATTATTTATGAAAAGATATAATATAGTTGTAAACCAAGCTTTTGGAATAATAGAAATTGGTTTACCTATTGTAAATACAGAGATTTCAGACCAATTTTTAGAGTCAGTTGGTTATCCTTTACCTGACTTTGACGTTGAGGTTTTTGATTCTGAAAATAAAATTCTTCCTTCTGGAAAATTAGGTTTATTAGGTATAAAAGGGCCTGGAATGTTTGATGCATATTTAAATCCTCCTTTGACAAGAGAAAAAGTATTAAAAGATGGTTATTTTCAAACTGCTGATTTTGCAATAATTTCTAAAAATGGTATGATTAAAATTAAAGGTCGAAAGAAATCTATGATTAATGTTGCTGGCAATAAAGTTTTTGCAGAAGAGGTGGAAAAAGTTTTAGAAGAATTAAGTTATATTGAAATGGCTCGCGTAAGCGGTACTCATCATCCATTTATGGGACAAATTATTCAAGCTGAAATAAAATTAGTTACTAAAGAAAAAATAGATATTGAAAAAGTGTTGAATCATTGTAGAGAAAATTTGTCTACATTTAAAATTCCCCAAAAAATAATAGTTGTAGATGATTTTCCTATTACTAAAACTGGAAAATTAAAGAGATTTTAAAAACTGAACTTAAATCCAGGTTTTATTAAGAAACGATAATATTCCCCTTGTCCTTCTGATAATCTCCATGTAAAATCAATTTTTGCAAATTTAAATATGTTTTCTAATCCAAATCCGACTTCATAATAAGGTTTATTAATAGCGATTAAGTTTTCTGGGAATAGATATCTCATTTGGTTGTTTTTTTCAGATAAACCACCGATGAAGGTTCTTCCAAACATAAAAGTCCTCCATTTTAAACGATTTATTAATGGTATTTTGTCTAATATTAAACCTTCGAAATGATGAGAAAAATAAATGGATATATACTGATCAGAAGCAAATTCCATAAAGTTCATAAGATTGAAAGCATAATCATCTGTCAATATTAATTGGTTTCCAAAAGGTATGTCTAAATCCAAATGAGGTACAACTCCATATGTTTTTCCACTTTCAATGTTGTAATTAAAATAACCGATTTTTTTTGTATTTACTTTTTGTTTTATTGATGCAGTTATTTTTTGATAACTATATGATGATTTAAAAATAGATTGGTCGGCTAGCTTAAAGTTAAGTGTAAAACTAGGATATTTTTCAGGAAAATCATTTTTATCATAAAATTCTCCTGTAATTTTTTTGAATAAGTAATTGAATTTAAATGTTGCATCAATTCCATTAGAGTTGTAATAATCAATGTCCTCTATATTACCTTGCTCATTTATGCTTTTATAAGTGTCATTATTAGTTGGGGAATATGTTTTTCTAAAGTATCCAAGGCGAAGAATTGTTCCAGTCCAAAGAATTTGTTCAAAATAGAAATTAATTTGTCCCACATAATTTCTTGATTCTGTATTTCCAATCTGAATTAAAGAACTTAATATATGATCTAATTCAATTTGGTTAAAACTTCGGCCAATTTGTTTTATATCATAGTTATACTTAATTCCAAATCGAGTTTGGTTATTTTTATTTACATTTATTGTGCTAATTAGGTTGTATTTCCATTTTTTGTCTTTTGTCCCATATCCTATATTACCTGAAAAAATAAATCGGTTTATTTTATTTGGCTTTGTTCTTATACTAAAATTAAATCGATTATTTTCTATATTATTAAAACTATAAAGTTTGTAGAGATTGCCAATTTCTATTGTTTTAAAAGGAATATAACCATTTCCAATAGCTTTAAAAATATTCTTACGTATTTTAAACGAAGGGTCATTTTCTATCTTTTTCGTGATTTTTAATAATTTTATTTCTTCCTCTGATAGTGATTCAGTTCTATAATTTTCCCAAAAAAAATCATTTTGTATACTAGAGCTATCAGTGTATTCAATTCTTTCTATACCCTTAAATATGTTTTTTTTAAGTTTTGAATTGATTTTATTATTTGTAAATGTTGATTTTTTTCTTCCAAAAAAACCAGTTAAGTCAGAGGAATTTTCTAAAACAGTAAAATCTCCGATAACATTAGATTCTGATAGTGTCCAATAATCATTTATCTTTTTATAAGATTGACTTATGTAATAGCTTCTCACAAAATTAACATTGGCTTTAATATCAAAACGCAATTGAATTTTTTTAACAGCTAATGTTGAAGAGTCAATTTCCATTTCTCCAGTAAAAGCTAGTTGACGTTTATATTTTGGTAGAAATTTTATTATATAAGTTTGTTCAGCTTCATTTTTGATGCTATCCATTAAATAAAATTTATAATGATTTTTATAGTTATTATTTAATGGACTTGGAAATGATTTTCCAAGAATAGTAATATAGTTGTTATATATATTTGGTGTTATATATAAATCATTAGTAAATTCTTTTAATTTTGGTCCAGCTAGGCCAGTTGTTTTATCTCCTATAATAATATCTTTTTTATCTTTTGGTGATTTTTGATAATAGTGTTCAATAATTCTTTCTGATAACAATACTGGAAGATAATTTATACCATCTTTAGTTATTTTAGTATTTTCCCATATGTAATCAAAGGGTTTTAATAAGATATTTGTTTTTATTTTGTCAGTAAAATTGTTAAGGTCAAATCGGGTTTTAGAATACTCAATGTTTGAATAATTTTCATGGTTTTGAGGATTGTTTAGTGTTTTGTTTTTAATAATTTTCCTTAAATATTTCCATGCAGGATTTTCGCCAGCAATTACCCTTACTTCGTCAAATGTTTTAAAAAAAGTAGAAGAAAGTAAAATGTTAATTTCTTGTTTTTCACCACGCTTTATTGGAATTTTTTTTGTTTTAAAACCTAAATATGAAATAATTAATGAATCAAACATCAATTTTTCATTAGGAATGCTTAGTTTAAACATACCTAATGAGTCACTCGTTGTTCCAACTTGTGTTCCCTTAAAATGTACTTTTGCATACATTATGTTAAAAAATGTTGAATCTTCTTTTATATTTCCATATATAGTTGTTTTTTGAGCTAAATTTTGAAACGTATTTAATGAAAACAGAAATATTAGTAGAAATCGATATTTACAAATTACTTTCATTTAGTCACAAACATAATAATTCATTATTGAATTTTTTCTAATATAATTTAGTTTTGCACTGAATTTAATTTGTTTAAAAACACTTACTTTGAAAATATAAGTTCTTATTTATCTTTTTATGAAAATAAAAATAAAATATTTTAATTTCTTTAAACATCCATTATTGGGTATTTCTTTTTTTAACTGGTTTAAAGTTTTATATAATGTGAGATTTAAGTTTAATATTTTATTTATTCCAAAAATTATTTTCATAACTATAATAAGCTTATTAAATGTTCCTTTTCATTTTTTTGAATTTTTATTCTATTCAAAAAAGATAAAAAGACAAGTAGTTAAGTCTCCTATTTTCATTCTTGGTCATTTTCGAAGTGGAACAACACTTTTACATTATTTATTGACTAAGGACAAGCAGTTTACGTATTGTTCAGTATATGACGCTTTACTGCCCAATATATCTTTAATTGGTGGCAGGTTATTAAAATATTTAATTGCTTTATCTCTTCCATCAAAAAGACCGCAAGATAATGTTGAAATTTCTATAAATTCTCCAAAAGAAGAAGAGTTTGCCATGGCAAATATGAGTCAATATTCATATATGTTTTCATTTTATTTCCCTAAAAATGCCTACAATGTACTTTCTAATTGCGTTCTATTTGATGGTGGGGGGGCTAGTTATTGGAAGGATAAGCTTGATTTTTTTATTAAAAAGTTAACTATGAAAAGTAATGGAAAAAGAATAGTATTAAAAAGCCCTGCAAACACAGCGAGAGTTAAGGAAATATTAGATTTATATCCAGATGCAAAGTTTATTCATATTACTCGTCATCCATATGATGTATATTCTTCTACTATTCGTTTATATGAGAAAATAATTCCTATTACCTCTTTTCAGAATGTAGATGTAAATTATATTTCTAATTATATTTTAAAATCTTACCGGTTGATTTATGAAAAATATATAAATGATATTAAATTCTTAAAAAGTAATCAATTAGTTCAAATATCATTTGATGATCTTGAACAAGAGCCGTTATTAGTAATAAAAAAGATTTATAAAGAACTTGATATTAAAGGAATTGATTCTTTAGAACTTAACTTGAAAAAAGAAATAAAAGAAATATCTAAATATAAAAAGAATAAATATAAACCTTTAGGTAGTCTAATAAAGAAGAAAATTCAAAAAGAATGGGGAGGTGTAGCTGAGAAAATAGGGTTAGAGTTATGATTATTTATATTAGAATTTCTTTTAAGTCTGTTTCTAATTTTTTTATTTTTTTGTCATCTATAACTTCTCTATAACTTTGAACTGTAAGATTTAATTGCTTTTTAAAAAAATTAAATGAAAAAGTTAATCCAGGAGGATAAGGATTAGGCGGTATACTATATTGATTTATTATTTTGCCATCAAAAAAAGTGTCTACCTCTTTATTATCTATTGATGCTACTGTAAAAAGAAAGCTTGATAAATCTTCTCCATTTGGTCCCTTTATTAATTTTGAGTATGTTTTTGGACTAATATTTCTTAAAAAATTCATTAGATGATTAAAATTAGTAGTATTATCTTTTTGTATTTGATGTGTCATTTGTTTTACAATAGATTTTGTTAAATTTTTGATACATAAGAATTCTTCTTTTTTTAATCTATAAAAAAGAAAAGAGATATGATTTCCTAAAATTGGCCAGTTTTCTCCTTTCTTTCTGTTGTTTTTTGGTATAGGTACCCAAAAATCTTTTATTGGTAAATTTTCACGTACTCGATATTTGTTTAATGCTATACTAGTTGCTGCTAGAAGATAACTTGAGGTCCCAAATATATCCCCGTTTAACTTTGCATTTTTAGTTATTTTTTTTGTTTCCTCTTCTGTAAATAATGTAATAGAAGTGTTTTGTGTTAAACTATTAGACTTGCTTGAAGCCATCAAAGCAATTTCTCCTTTTGAAGTTTCATTTAAAAAATTTTTTGCTTTTATTGATTTTATAATTGTTTTGAAATTTAATTTAGATTTTTGACGATTTATACTTTTTATTTTTATTGGGTTAACAAGATTATTAATTAGTAGGTTTGCACCATATTCGTCCATTAATATATGATGCCAACTTAATACAATTGTTGTTTTGTTTTTCTCTTTTTTAAAAATTTCAAAATGAAATAATGGAGGTTCATAAATATTTATATTTTTTCTTTTTAAATCACTGTAGTATAGATGTTTATGTATTTTCACATTAACTAATGATTTATTTGTTTTTAATACTTTCCAATAATTTGAATTTTTAGATATTAAAAATAATTTGGATAACCATTGAATAATAGAATTTTCTTTAAGTTCTTTTATGAAATTTTCCTCATTAAAATTAGGTTCAATTTCCATTATATATTGACATATATTACCTGTAGAACCAATATATTTATCATGATATTCCAGTGCCATTATAAATTTGTCGGCTCCAAGAAGGGGTATTTTTTTTCTTATTGACATAAATTTATTCTATTGGACCTTCTAGAAATTGTTTACCCTTATTATTTATTATAGGAAAAAAATATTTTATATCTATAGCAAAATAAGAACCATTAACATCTCCATAAAGGTAGCTTTTATATCCCTCATGTTTGTATAGAGTTTGAAGATTGAAAATTGGATCTATTGGAACTTGAGCAGAGCCTCCTAAATAAAATATACCAATTTTTTTAATTCGATATTCAAATCCCATATTTCCATTAAGAGCTATTCCAAATTTATTATTAACAATACCTGTATGGTAAAATTCATTAGAACCTGTTGATTTTGTTGTAACTCCTACACGTGTAGGTTTCATTGTTAATGATGCTCCAAGAGAAGCATTCATATAAATTTTTTCAGATAAAGGAATGTAAAACAGTGCATTGATAGGAATATCATAGTTAATAAAACTTATATCATTTTGTACAAATATGTTAGAATCAGGAACATCAACATTGAGATTAAAATTTCTTTGATAAAAATTAATTCCAGTTTCTATTGCTATAAGTTTTGATATTCCAGCCCTAACTGTTCCGCCAAATGAATAACCAGTTTTTTGATTTATTGAAGAAGAGTATTGAATAGAATCTGAATTATTAGTTGAAAATGTATAGTTTTTTTGACCAATATATTTTGCAGGGAATATTGGTTTTATTTGAATCCCAAAGAATGATTGAATATTTTTTCTACCTAATTGTGAAAGAGAAACGAAAGTAATTATAAGAAATGATATCATTAAAGTTATCTTCATAATCAATGTAAAATTCAGTTTTATACCAATCAAATATTTTTTTCAAAGCACTTGATTTATTTTAATTTTTTCTTTGCTTTTACAGTATCCTATTGAAGCTAAAGTTAATATTGATAATCCAAAGAATAGAATGAAATAACGTAATATTTTAAATGGAATCAATGGTTTTTTATATTTAGCTTCAATTAAAAAATTAATTTTTTCTGTTTTTTTATAATTTTTTTTATGAATAGCATACAGAGTATATATATTATTTTGTGTTTTACTTTTTCCTTTTTCAAACCAAATATTATGATTATTTAATTCTTGTTCAAAAGACGAGGCACGATTTTTATCAGAAAAACGATATACAATATAATTTGTGTTACTTGGGTGCTGAGTATAGTTTACTAACCCTAAATCTAAACTGTGATCTACTGGATTATCCATTCTGTAGAATATTCAATTGGTTTACGGTGTCCTTTAGGCCATTCAATTTTGGGGTAACCAATATAGAAAAGACCTAGACACTTGTCTTTTTTTTTCAAATTAAGAAAATTATTCATCTCTTCTGTATATATTATTTTTGGTGTTGACCAAAAACCACCTAATCCATATGCAGTACATGTTAAATACATATTTTGAATCGCACATGCAACGGCTTCTATTTCTTCTATCTCAGGAATTTTCTCTTCAACTTGTCTTTTCATACATACAGCAATAACTACAGAAGCCATTTTTGGTCGATTTATTAACTTAGATATTGTTGTTTCTTTTTGTTGTTCTTTAGGTGTTTTATTTATGTATGTTTTTGCTAAAAATTCACCTAAATATTTTCTAGCGTTATCTGAAAATATTTTGAATCGCCATGGTTGTGTATTACCATGAGTAGGTGCCCATCGCGCATTATTCAGAATTATTTCAATTTGTTCTTTATGTACTTGTCGATTATTGTATTGTTCAGGATATATTGTTCTGCGTTCTTTTATAAGCTCGTTTACTTCTGATAAATTAAATTTCATTGAATATTTTTTTTAAAATTACTAAAAACTTTAACCGATTTTAAAACATAATTGAGATTAAAATTGATTTATCATCTATTGCCGCATATTCAACAATCGTTGTATATAAAAGAATGTTTTTTCAATGGTTTCGTAATTACCATTTGGTTTAGGAGACAATGCCGGGCTTGCTACAATGTGTCCAGTTTCATCAATTAATGTGTACTGAGGATAATTTTTAATTTGGTAATCTTTCCAAATTGTGTTAGACTCAGATATACCATATACATTCCAAGGTATTTTTTGTATTATCTCTTGACTATTTTTTGAAATAGAATTATCTCTGTTATATATTGAAATAAATTTCACGTAATCCTTATATTTTAAAAATAGATCATTTAATATTAGTATTTCTTTTTTATTTTCTTCATTTTCAGGATTAAAAAAGTGAATATACATGTATTTACCCTGAGAGGTTTGAATTTTTACTTCTGATGTCTTACCTAGCTCTTTAAATATTATCTCTTTAGCTTTGCTTCCAGGTAATAATTGAGTGATACGGTTTTTGATGTTTTTCGCTATTTTTTCATGTGCTTTAAATAAACATTTATTAGATAAGCTATCCAGAATAGTTTCAATGTTTTTTTTTGGGAAATTATTCTTATTGTATTCTTCAGAAAGTAAGTTTATCATAATTAGTTCTCTAATTCTTAAGTTAATTAATGTATAATCTCCACCAAGTGCTTTCATTATTAATGTTGGGCTACCTTTCATAATCCCTGCATCTAATTTTTTATACACGTTCTCAGAAAGGATAGGTGTCATGTTTTGATAGAAATCAGATATATAACACATATAAGCTTCATTATTATATTCAATTGGTGAATGCTTAATGTAAAAATCATGTTTTTCATATCTACTTCTTTCAGATAATGTTTGAATATTATCTAAGCTGGCAATAGAGAATTTAACATGTGTTTTAAAATAATTACTATTATCATTCTGGTATGCTCTTTCAACATTTAATTTAAATCTATCTAAATTTTTTGCAAATTTTTCTGGTTCAACATTTTTTATATAAAAGTTGTTGCCTATGAAATGGTCTATCCACCTTTGAAATCCCAATATTTTATAATTTATATCGGAGCTGTCTAATTCTATAAAAGAAATTTCAATGTTATTTCCTGTTTTTCTGTATGGATCATATTTATCTTTTCGAGGTAAAAATATATTATATAACCCTCCTTTTTGAACATAAATAAAACCCTTATTGTTTTTACATTGTATAATGATTTTTTGTGTTTCTTTTATGTCAAATGTGAGAGAAAATGTACTATCTCGTTTTATTTTAGAAGATGTTATTAGATTCTCAAATTGACTTAAGTAATCTGATATACTATAGACTTTAATTGTTGATCCAACATATGAAGGAGCAATTCCTTTTATACTTACAGATTGGGAGAATGAAAAAAATATAAATAAATTAATAGATATATAAGATAAAAATTTGTACATAATCAATAGTAAATATTATTTTAAAATATATCTAATTTAATTCTTTATTAATTAAACGAGATGATGTGCATTAGTTACAAATTTTTCAATTGGACCATTATGTTTATAAATTTCTCGAATTAATGATGAGTTTATTGATTCATATTTTTCATCTGTAAGAAAAAACAATGTTTCAATTCCAGAAATATTTTTATTCATTTGTGCTATTGTTTTTTCGTACTCAAAGTCATTACAATTTCTAAGTCCTCGTATAATATGTGTGGCATCAATTTTTTTGCAAAAATTAACAGTTAATGAATTAAATTCTGATATTTTTACATTAGATTGATCTTCAAATAAAGAATTTATATGTTTAATTCTTTTTTGTAAATCAAATAGATATTCTTTAGAATTATTTATACCTATACCAATAATAATTTCATCAAAAATTTTTATACTTTTTTTAACGATTAATTCATGCCCTTTTGTAAAAGGATCAAACGAACCGGGAAATAGGCCTATTTTTTTCATTTCTAACAAAAAATATTTACAATATTAAATTTATTCAAAAAAGCTGAATTTAACATTTCCATAGATACGAGAGAATTTAAATTGTTTTAGATTTTCTAATTCTATGTTTTTCCAATGTTCAATAATTAATACTCCATTTTCATTTAATATGTTTCGATTGTATATCAATTTAATTATTGAATCATAATCTTTAAAAGAGTAGGGAGGGTCAGCAAAAATGAGGTCGAACTGTAATTCCGTATTTTCTAAGAATGTAATTAAATTACTTTTGTAAACTGTAATTTCATCTTCACAATTCAATTTTTTTATAACTGATTTTAAGTGTTTAATAACTTTTTGGTTATTATCTACTGCTACAACTTTTCCTATCTCTCGAGATAAAAATTCAATTGAAATACTTCCTGTACCAACACATAAATCTAAAATATTTAGATTTGAGTTTTTGTAGTTATGTTCTAATATATTAAATAATCCTTCCTTAGCAAAATCTGTTGTTGGTCTAGAAGGGAAGCCTTTAGGGAACTTATATTTCCTAGTTTTATATTTTCCTCTTATTATACGCACAAAATTTGTGATTTAGCTATATAATAATTAGGAATGTTAACTAATAATTTTACATCTTTAATTTTTCTTATTTCCTTTTTGAAGTTTTCTATTATTTTGTTGTGGGAATTACTTGAGCTGTCAATTAAATATAATTGTCCATTTTTACTCATCATTTGTTTTTGTTTTAATGTAAACATAAGGTAGTAAATTATATCTTGGTGATTTTGATATTCAAATGATGAATAGAATTCTAAATTATTATTTGCTATAATAATTAATTGAAAATATTTGTCATGGATTATGATATTTACTTTTATATCTAAAATATTTTCAAATATATTTTGACGGATAATATGAGAACCTTCATGCTGGATTATTATTTTAGGAAATTTCATAATAAAAAAATGTTTTATCCAACTAGGTATTTCATATATGTTTACTAAGTTTAATTGATATATACGATTATAGTCAATATCATATTTAGTAGATTTTTCCCCAAAACATAAATTAAATATTTCGTTTGGTTTTGTCTCAGAAAAAATAGAATTAGGAACTAATGTAGATCTTTTATTAGACCATGAAAGAGTTATTTCATCAAAATCTTGATTTAGATAATCGTTTAGCAAAAAATGTTTCTTTAATATTTCTGATTTTCTTGAGTTAGGTTCGTCTTGAAATGAAACAGAAGATTCATTTATAACAATGTCTTTTGCTAATGATACAAAATTGCTTTTACATTCAGATAATTGTATCGTGAGTTGATTTGACTTCATTATTTATTCAACTTCCCAAGAGCCTTCTGTATCGTTAGTAGTTAATGATCCAAAATACATCTCTTCTCGATTTCCATTTTTACCTTTAACATTTGCAAATGGTATTTCACCAGATACTTTTATTGCTGGAAAATAATTATCTCCTATTTTTATTGAATCGACAGTCTGAAGATTCCATTCTTTTGACATTGCAGTGAAAGGAATATATTTTAAGGAATCTGGATGAAATGAATGGAATCCTGCCTTAATTCTACTTTCTTTATAGCTTTTCCCACCAAATTTGTGCTCCATTAAACTAACTTGAATTGTGTCTCTTTTGAAATTATAAAAATCTGACATGTAATTTGGACCCTCAATCCATTTGGATAATCGGTAAGCCTCATTTTCTGTCATATTGTTGTCAATCGGAGGATTTCCAGTATATAAATATTTATTTTCCTTAGAATTTATTCTTCTGTCAGGAACAATTCCTTGACTTTCAACAAATGGAACTGTACCATTTTTAATAAAATCTTCAAAAGATTCCCAATCACTTAAATATCTTCCAGTTTTATTTTTATACTCCTTTTGAATATATCGAATATCTTGTAGATTTTGTTTAGCCAAGTCTTTGCAAGCTTTATAGTTTTTTTCGTATGTTAATGTGTCGTTAACACTTATATATGAAATTATTATAGTTGTAATTCCTGCGATACCAGAAAGAGCACCAAAAACATACAACATTTTATTCTGTAGGTTTCCAGAACTAAAAACAACACTTAACCCACCTGCAAGGAATAGTAGTATGGAAGAAATCATAAACATTCCACTTTGATTGTTTGTTATACCTATAATAAATACGACTAGTCCAATTATAAAAAATAGGGCTGGTACAGAATATTTTTTTAATAGTGTTGAAATATTGTTAGTCATAATTTTGTTTTTAGCATAATAATTTAAACAAAACTACAATTTTTTAGATTTTACTTGTTGTCAGAATTGTTTTATTTTCAAAATAAAATTAAACTTTAAAAGAACTATTAAATTTTGGTTGATTATTATTTAATTGAGAATTATCTTTGAAATCTTTAAAGAAAGTCTTCAAAATATGGGTGAAATAAAGTTTAAAAAGTATGGCAGAGTTGTTTTATTACTTTTTATAGTTGCTACTTTATATTTGGGTTATAAAATCAGTGTGGTAAGCTTTGATTATGACTTAGAAAAATTTTTCCCGAAAGATGATAAAGAAACTGATTTTTTTCTTTCTTACAGAGAGAAATTTAGTTCAGATAATGATTTCATTCTTATTTCTGTAGAATCTAATAATGGGATATTCAATGAACCATTTCTAAATAGAATAGACTCTTTAACAAAAGAAATTCAAAAAATAAAAAACATTTCATTTGTTAATTCAATAACAAATCAAGAAGAATTTTTTGTTTCTTCATTTTTTACAGTATCTAAACCTTATATTGATTTTACTGATTTTTCTCCTAAACGAGATTCAGCTAGAATATATAAAAATGAAGAATTAATAAATTCATTAGTTTCAAAAAATGCAAAATCTATTTGCTTATTCATTAAACACAAAGATTATATATCTAAATATGAGAGTGATAAATTGATTGTTGATTTAAATAATTCTCTTAAAAAATATTCATTTCATAATTTTCGAATGGCCGGAAGAATTATTGGACAAAAATATTATATCGATAAGATGACTTTTGACATGTCATTGTTTATTGGTTTAAGTGCCTTTTTAATGATTTTATTTTTGTTTATAGCTTTCAAATCTTTATGGGGAATATTAATTCCTCAAGTTATTATTCTATCTTCTATTATATGGATTGTAGGTGGAATGGGAGTTTTTGATCAATCAATTAATATTGTTCTGACAGTTTTACCGTTAATTATGTTTATTGTAGCTATGTCTGATGTTATTCATTTAGTGTCTAGATATTTAGATGCATTACGCGTTGAAGAAAATATTTTTAAAGCAATATTAATATCAGTAAAAGAAGTTGGTATGGCAACGTTTTTGACTTCTATAACTACTTCTATTGGTTTTTTTTCACTTTATTTTGTTAATATTCAACCAATTAAAACTTTTGGTATAGTAATGGGAATAGGGGTTTTAATTGCCTTTTTTTTAACTTTTCTTATTTTACCTATTTTATTCAATATTTTTCCAGGACCAAAATATATTATTGAAAAAAAAGAAAATCATTTTTGGACTAAATATTTATCTCTGTTTTTTATTAAAATAATTAATAATAAAAGAATTATTTCCATTGTTACAGGAATAGTTTTATTAATCAGTGTAATAGGCTTATCAAAAATTAATACAAATAATTTTTTAATGGATGATTTAAAAGATAATGAACCAATTAAGTTAGATTTTCAATTTTTTGATCAATATTATGGTGGTGTTCGTCCTTTTGAAATAGCTGTAAGTATTAAGGATACTTCTTATTCTGTATGGAGTAATGAAGTTTTGAATAAAATGGATAGTATTGAAATGTATTTAACAAAATATTATGGTGTTAGCATAAAAAATTCTTTAGTTAAAACATTAAAAATAGCTAATAGATCACATCATTCTGGGAATAGTGATTATTATTTATTACCAAAATCTCAAAGAAAAATAAGAAAATATAGACGTTCTATTCGTCTTGTAGATGGTGGAGATTTTGTTAATTCAATTATAGATTCATCAGAGAATATTGCAAGGATAATGGGAACAATACCTGATTTAGGGAATAAAATTATTTCTGAAAAGAATCGGGAATTATTTCAATTTATCAATGCTAATAATTTAGATGATATTTTAGATTTTAAGTTGACAGGTTCGTCACATCTAGTTGATAAAAATTTAAAATATTTATCCATAAGCTTAGTTAAAGGATTGGGTATATCTATTTTAATTGTTGCTTTAATAATAGGTTTTATTTATAGATCATATATGATTTTGTTGATAAGTATAATTACAAATTTAATTCCACTTATATTTATTGCAGGTATTATGGGGTTTGTTGGTATAGAGTTAAAAACTAGTACATCCATTATTTTTACTATAGCTTTTGGAATTGCAGTAGATGATACTATTCATTTTTTGGGTAAATTTAAGTATGAGCTTCTCAAAGGAAAAGATAAGATATATGCACTAAAAAGAACTTATCTTACCACTGGTAAAGCCATGATTTTAACTACTTTGATATTATGTTCAGGATTTCTTTTATTAATTTTTTCGAGTTTCTTAGGTACTTTTTATTTGGGTTTATTACTTTGTATAACTTTATTTGTTGCTTTAATTGCTGATTTGACTATTTTACCTATTTTATTACTTGTTTTGTATAAACCCAAATTAATGCGTAAATAATATTTATTTTTAACTGTTAAAATTTGAAAATTATTTATGACATCAAAAATTAAATCACCTACTTTTTTTATTTCAATATTACCTATATTAATATTAATTGTTTTACTTGTTTTAAATGTAAATATTTATGGAGAAGATGCAACTTATGGATCTAATCAAATAGCATTAATTATTTCAACAGCTGTATCTGTTATTATAGGTTTAAGTATAGGTTTTAGTTGGAATGAAATCCAAAAAGGTATTGTTAATAGTATTAAGTCAAGTTTACCTGCGATTTTAATATTATTGTTAATAGGAGCATTGGCTGGAACTTGGATGATATCTGGTATCGTTCCCACAATGATTTATTATGGTTTGAAAATTATTAATCCATCAGTTTTTTTAGTTGCGGCATGTGTTGTAAGTGCTATTGTTGCTTTAGCTACCGGGAGTTCATGGAGTACAATTGCTACAGTGGGTCTTGCATTAATTGGTGTTGGAGAAGCGTTAGGTTTTCATTTACCAATGGTAGCTGGTGCTATTATTTCAGGTGCTTATTTTGGTGATAAAATGAGTCCATTATCTGATACAACTAATTTAGCTCCAGCTATGGCAGGTACAGATTTATTTTCACATATTCGTTATATGACTCTCACTACTTTTCCTTCTATTATTTTGACTTTAATCATATTTTTAATTTTAGGTTTTTCAATTGATACAAATACTAATTTCCCTCATGTTATAGAGATAATGAATACTATAGATAGCAAGTTTTATGTTTCTCCTTTATTGCTTTTTGCTCCATTAATTGTTGTTTTGTTAATTGTGAAAAAAGTAAGTGCTGTTCCTGCTTTATTTATTGGTACATTGCTTGGTTCAATTGTAGCGATATTCTTTCAACCAGATATAATTATTGATATTGCTGGAAAAACAAACTCTTATATCGTTGCATCATATAAGGCTTCTATTAGTTCTATGTTTGGTGAGACATCAATACTGGAAGAAGGTAACTTAATGAAAAGTCTCCTCACTACAAGAGGGATGGAAGGAATGATGAATACAATTTGGTTGATTATTTGTGCAATGGCATTTGGTGGTGTTATGGAATCATGTGGATTATTGCAAAAAATAACTAAATCTATTGTTTCTATGGCTAAATCTACTGGCTCTTTAATTGCAACTACTGCTAGTACATGTGTGTTTTTTAATGCCACTGCTTCAGATCAGTATTTAGCCATTGTAGTTCCCGGTAAAATGTTTGCTGATACATATAAAGAAAGAGATTTAGCACCTGAAAATTTAAGTCGAACATTAGAAGACTCTGGAACAGTTACTTCTGTTTTATTTCCCTGGAATACTTGTGGTGCGGCTCAGTCTACAATTTTGAATGTGGCTACTGGTGAATATTGGATTTATTGTTTTTTTAATTTGATTAGTCCATTCATTACAGTGATTTATGGTTTTTTAAATATAAAAATAAAAAAGCTTAAATAAAGCTTATTTATATACTCATTTTTACTTCCTAATAGATAGTTTGTTTTTGTTATTTTTGTGTTTGTAACTAAGAAATTATGTTTGAAAATTTAACAGAAAAGTTTGAAAGAGCCTTTAAGGTCTTAAAAGGACAAGGTCAAATTTCGGAAATCAATGTAGCTGAGACTTTAAAAGAAGTTAGACGTGCTCTATTAGATGCTGATGTTGACTTTAAAACAGCTAAAAATTTCACTAAAACAGTCAAAGATAAGGCTATCGGTGAAAATGTTTTGACATCTATTTCTCCAGGACAATTGATGATAAAAATTTGTCATGAAGAGTTGGTCGAATTAATGGGAGGTAATGAAGTTGAAATTAATGTGAAAGGAAATCCAGGTATAGTTTTAATGTCTGGTCTTCAGGGTTCAGGTAAAACAACATTTTCAGGTAAATTAGCTAATTTTTTAAAAAATAAAAAAGGTAAGAATCCTTTACTTGTTGCTTGTGATGTATATCGACCTGCTGCTATCGACCAAATTCATGTATTAGGAGATCAATTAGGTATTCCTGTATACTCAAATAAAGAAGAAAAAAATCCTGTTTCTATTGCGCTATCTGCTATTCAGTTTGCAAAAAGTAATGGTCATAATGTTGTTATTATTGATACTGCTGGACGTTTAGCAGTAGACGAGAAGATGATGAATGAAATAGCTGAAATTAAAGATTCAATCAAACCTACTGAAACTTTATTTGTTGTTGATTCTATGACGGGTCAGGATGCTGTAAATACAGCAAGTGCTTTTAACGATAGAATAAATTTTGATGGTGTCATTTTAACAAAATTAGATGGTGATACTCGTGGTGGTGCTGCTTTATCAATAAAATCAATTGTCAATAAACCTATAAAATTTATTGGTACTGGTGAAAAGATGGATGCCTTGGATATTTTTTATCCAAAAAGAATGGCAGATCGAATTTTAGGAAAAGGTGACATTGTCTCTCTAGTAGAAAAAGCTCAGGAGCATTTTAATGAGGAAGAAGCAAGAAAATTACAAAAGAAAATTAAGAAAAATCAATTTGATTTTAATGATTTTTTAGGACAGCTTCAGCAGGTCAAAAAAATGGGTAACGTAAAGGATCTTATGGGAATGATACCAGGAATGGGTAAGGCTTTAAAAGACACAGAAATTAAAGAAGATGCTATAAAGCACATTGAAGCAATTATTTATTCTATGACTGCAAAAGAAAGAGAAACCCCTGAAATTATCAATGGATCTCGTAAAGATAGAATTGCTAAAGGTAGTGGGACTAATATTCAGGAAGTTAATAAACTTATGAAACAATTTGGTGATACCAAGAAAATGATGAAAATGATGAGTAATCCTGCGAATATGCGCCAAATGATGAAGCAAATGAAAGGAATGGGGGGAGGTATGCCAGGGATTTAAAGGGTCTTACTATATTTTATTTCCAGGTCTTTAATACTGTGTTTTGATTGTCTACCTCAACATATGTGAAGTAATTGATCCACTCTCCGAGATTTATATATTTAGAATTTTTATTTAAATTAATTTCTAATGGTAGGTGTCTATGTCCAAATATAAAATAATCAGTGTGATTTTTTTCTAATTCATATTTACAGTATTTCACAAGCCATTCATTTTCTTCGCCAAGAAATTTCTCATTAGATTTCCCTGTCATTGATCGACTTTTTTGACTTAATTTATTTGCTAACCATATTCCAAAATTTGGATGAAGTCTAGCAAAACACCATTGACAAAACTTATTACTAAAAATTTTTTTTAATAATTTGTATCCTTTGTCTTTTGGCCCTAATCCATCACCATGTCCTACTAAGTATGATTTACCAAAAAAAACACGTCTAATATTTTTTCTATATAATTGAACACCAAGTTCTTTTGGTAAGTAATCAAAAATCCACATGTCATGATTTCCAGTAAAAACATGTACTTTAATTCCCTTATCTGTTAGATTAGCAATTTTACCTTGAAGTCTAACAAAACCTTTAGGAATTACATGCTTATATTCAAACCAAAAGTCAAAAATATCCCCAACAAGAAATATTTCTTCTGCGCTTGATTCAATATAGTTCAACCAATCTACAATTTTTTTCTCACGAATGAGACTAGAATTATAATTAGGAGCGCCTAAGTGAAAATCCGAAGCAAAATAGATTTTTTTATTTTGATTAGACATTATTATTTATTGAATATGAGGTCTAGTTTATTTTTTAATTCTTCCCCTCTTAAGTTTTTAGCAATAATTTTTCCTTCGCGATCAATTAAAACTGTAAATGGAATACCAGAAACCCCATATTCTTTTCCTGCTTTTGATGCCCATCCCTTCAAGTCACTAACATGGTTTGACCACGATAAATTATCTTTTTCAATTGCTTGCAGCCATTTTGTTAAGTCTTTATCAAGTGAAACACTCATTACAGTAAATCCTTTGTCTTTGTACTTGTTATATAAATTAACAACTGTAGGGTTTTCTCTTCTACAAGGACCACACCAAGACGCCCAAAAATCTAATAAAACTATTTTGCCTCTTAAATCAGATAACTTCATCATAGTTTTACGGTCAGTTTTGAGTTCCTCAAAATCTGGGGCAATTTTACCTGGTGCTAATTTATCATTAGCAATTTGTTTTGCTTTTTGTTGTTCATAATCTTTTAAGATTTTAATTACTGTAGGAGATTCAATAAAACTATTTTCTAACTGTTTTATAACAGACTCGTATGTAGAAAAATCTTCTTGCGGGTTTACACAAAAATATGCTGCATAAAGAGCTGCAGAATTACGATTTCTAGCAATAAATGTCTTAGTTATAGCTTTAAATTTTGAATATTCTTGATCATACCATTTTTTTGTTTCTTTAATTTTTGATGTATCAGATTTGATAATCAATCTAGCAGAATCTACTTTATTCATAAATTCTCTTAGTTTTATCATATGTTTATACATATTATTTGATTCATCTGAGTTAACAATATTTACAAAGTTTTCCAAATTATTTCCATCTCCATATACTTCGATCTGTGAATTATTTCGAATGATCAAATCAATTTCTTTTTTTGAATTGGGATGATTTAGTTTTAATTTATAATAATCTGGTTGATCAATTTTTCCTTCGATCAAAAATGTTCCATCGTCATTTATTTTACTTCCAAGGTAATATGGTTTTCCTTGAAAATTACTGATATATATAGAATCTGCACCAGAATTAAAAATATTTCCAGATACTTTAATGTCAATTTGATTAAATCCTATAAAGGAAATTGCCATAAGTGTAATCAATGATAGTTTTTTCATATTATTTAATTAAAAATTTCGTTTAATTTTTCTTCTAATTTTTGACCTCTTAATCCTGTAGCTAAAATCATTCCATTTTTATCAACTAAAACAGTGTATGGTATTGAACTAAAATTGTATAAAGATACTAGTGGTGTATTCCACATTTTTAGATCACTTCCATGGTTTGCCCAAATTAAACCATCTTTTTCAATTGCATTTTTCCACGCTTCTAAATCTTTATCTAAAGATATAGAGAATATTGTGAACCCTTTATTTTTATACTTGTTGTAAAGTTTAACTAAATTAGGATTCTCTCTTCTACAGGGGCCACACCAAGACGCCCAAAAATCAATTAACACATAATTTCCTTTCAATTCAGAAAGCATTATAATTGAACCATCAGGTTTGTTTAATTTAATTTCTGGTGCATAACCTCTTTTTTTCTTGTCGTTATTTATTTTAAAATTATTGTAAGCAAGCTCTATTTCATTAATTTGTTTTTCAAATTCTGATACAATAGGTGAACCTTTGTATTTTGAGCTATATGCATTGGATACTTTTTTTAATACTTCTAGATTCTTTATATTCCAATTTTCAAATCCCATTGTTGGCATAGCAAATGAAGATAAGATTATATTAAATGGATTTGAAGGATTATTATTCATGTTGAAAAGAGCAAAATCATCTAATTCTTTTTTAATATTGATATATCGTTTTTGTAATTCGTGATTTTCCATTTGTTTACTCATTTTAATTAATTCTTTTTGATTTTTTTGAAAATCATAAAATAAGTTCATGTATTTAGTCATAATTTGGGCCCATTCAGAACCAAATAACTTTGGGTTAATTGTATAGTCGTCATAATTACTTATAATTTCAATTTTATCATTTGGTTCAAGTGTTAATGGAATTATTTTATCAGAGGATTTTCCCATTCTTAGTTGGTAAATTCCAAAGCCAGGGATATTACCTTTCATTATAAATTTACCATCTTTATTAGCTTTAGATTGACTTATTTCAATTTTTCCATTTTGACTTAGAGCTTCTAAGTAAAACGATGAATCGTTTGAACCTTTGATATCACCTGAAATTGAAAAATTATTTATTAAATTATTATCATTATGTTCAGTATGATTTTCTTTACTATTATCGCTACATGATATCAAGAAAAAAAATAAGATTAATGCTGTAAAATATTTTATCATAATTTATCTAGAGTTTCACGAATTAGTTTATTTGCGCTTTTAGGATTTGCTTTTCCCTTTGATATTTTCATTAATTGTCCCATAAAAAAACCTATTAATTGTTTTTCCCCATTTTTATATCTCTCAGCTTCAATATTGTTATTTCTTATGATGTCAGTAATCATTGATAAAATTTCATTTTCATCTGAATCTTGAATAAGATTCATTTCTTCTGCAATTTTTAAAGGGTCTTTATTTGGATTTTCCAATAATGTAGGGAATATTTTTTGAGACGCAATGGTAGAAGATATTTTTCCATTATCAATTAGTGTTATTAAATCGGCTAATGTCTTAGGATAAATAGGGAAATTAATAATTTCAATTCCATATTGATTTAAGTATGATTTAACATCACCCATCATCAAATTTGCAGCTGATTTGTAATTTTTTGTATGTTTAATTATTTCTTCATAATAGAGTGCTATATCTTTAGAATCTGTAAGATTATATGCATCATATTCAGATAGTTGATATTCTTTTGTGTATTTTATAAATAAATCTCTAGGAAGCATTGGCATGTCTGCTTTGATTTTATTAATTTGAGATTCATTAATAAATAATGGTTGTAAATCTGGTTCAGGAAAATACCTATAATCATTAGCATCTTCCTTAGAGCGCATGGATATAGTTATATTCTTTAAGGCATCATAAGATCTAGTTTCTTGCCTTATTATTTCACCATTTTCTATTTTTTCAATCTGTCTATTTATTTCATATTCAATAGCTTTCTGAACATTCCTAATAGAATTCATATTCTTCACCTCAACTTTACGTCCAAACTCTTTTGAATCTATAAGCATTACAGATACATTAGCATCACATCTAAGAGATCCCTCTTCCATATTACCATCACAAATATCTAAATAGCGAACAAGTTTCCTTATTTCAGTTAAATAGTTATATGCTTCTTTCGATGTTCTTAAGTCTGGTTCAGAAACAATTTCTATTAGTGGAACACCAGCACGATTTAAGTCAACTAGTGTATCATAAATATCAATATCATGTATACTTTTTCCAGCATCTTCCTCCATATGAATTCTTGTCAATTTGATAGGTTTTTCGTTTCCGTTATCATCTTTAATATATATTTCCCCATCAGTACATATAGGAGTTAAATCTTGTGTTATTTGATATCCTTTTGGTAGATCAGGATAAAAATAATTTTTTCGGGAAAAATTTTGTTGTTGTGTAATTTTAGCATTGCATGCTAATCCTAATTTAATTGCAAACTCAATTGTTTTATTATTCATTTTAGGAAGGCTGCCTGGATGAGCCATAGTTACTATACTTACATTATTGTTAGGTTTATCGCCGAATTGATTTATATCTGAAGAGTATGCTTTACTTTTTGTTAACATTTGAGCATGAACTTCAAGACCAATTATTGCCTGATATTTATTTCTAATTTCTGGAGACATGAATATTAAATTCTTGAGATAAGTTCTTTCATTATAGCTGTCATTTTGGGTTCTGTTTTATTTGCAACAGCTATTACATCTTCTACGCTTGTTTCTTGTATTTTACCAGGTACTCCAAGGTCAGTTATTATAGACATTGCAAAGCAAGGTATATTCATATGTCTTGCGACAATTATTTCAGGAACTGTCGACATGCCAACTGTGTCAGCACCAATTGTTCTAATATATTTATATTCCGCTGGTGTTTCTAGCGTTGGTCCAGTTAATCCAGCATATACTCCAGTACTAACAGGAATGTTTTTTTCTGATGCAATAATTTGAGCAAGCTTAATCATTTTTTCATCATATGTATTCATCATATCTGGGAATCTAGGTCCTAATTCATCAATATTCTTTCCAATTAATGGGTGGGAAGGGAATAAGTTTATGTGATCATTAATAATCATAAGTTCTCCAATTTTAAAATTTGGATTTACTCCTCCAGATGCGTTACTAACAAATAAGCGTTTAATACCCAAAAGTTTCATTACTCTAACAGGAAAAGTACATTCTTTCATTGAATAACCTTCATAGAAATGAAAGCGTCCTTGCATAGCAACTACATTTTTACCCCCAAGTTTCCCGAAAATTAATTTTCCTGAGTGACTTTGAACAGTTGAAATAGGAAAATTAGGAATATCTTCGTATGAAATCTCAGATATTATTTCTATTTCTTTAACTAAGCCACCAAGACCAGTTCCTAAAATTATACCGATACTTGGTTTTACATTAGTTATTGATTCTATATATTTTGTTGATTCTTTAAACTTGGTTAACATAATTATTAATCATTAGATTAAATTTTTCTTGTTCGCTTATTTCAATTTTTATAGGTTGATAATACCAATTACTATTAATTAATGAATCAAATTGTTTCAATCTCATATAGTCTTTTTCAGTTGTAACAATAATTTTATTATCTAAAGCAAATGTATCAAATTTTTTATGAATTTTTTTTATATCATTTTTTGTGAAAGTATGATGGTCTTTATATTTCATATGAGTTACGGAATATTTTTGTTTTAAATGATTTAAAAGTGGAGTTGGGTAATGAATACCTGTAACTAATAGTATATTTTTAATAGTTTCATTTTTAGTCTTTTCAATTGCTTTTAATTCAGTATACTTTATTCTTGAAAAGAAAATTTTATTTGGATTGAAATTAAATTCTCTTTTGATTTCTTCTTCTTCTAATTTTCCTATTTTTGGTGATTTACTGATAATAATAACATCAGCTCTTTTTATATTTTTCTTGCTTTCTCTTAAATTACCTACTGGTAAAATGAAATCTTTTGTAAAACGATTATTGTAATCTGTTATAATAATATTTAATCCTGCTTTAATTCTTCGATGTTGAAAAGCATCATCAAGTATAATTATTTGATTTTCATCGAATTCTTTATATATATATTCTACTCCTTTTTTTCTGTTTTCAGATACAATTACATTGATTTTTTCTCCATATTTATCCTTGTACATTAATGGTTCATCTCCAACATCTTTAGCGGTGTCTGATTTTTTTACTTCTTTGATACCTTTATTAGATCTCCCGTATCCTCGACTTAATGTGCATACTTTTATGTTTTGATTAATGAAATACTCAATAAGCAAATCAACATGAGGTGTTTTTCCAGTACCACCTATAGAAAGGTTACCAATACAAATAGATTTTTTCTTTATCTCGGAAGATTTTTTGATATTATTATTGAACAACCAATTCCGGAACGATACAATAATCCAAAACATCAAACTTAATGGAAATAATAGAAATCGTAATTTTTCCATTTAAAACGATTTATCTGCTATTTGTTATTGTAATCTGAAAATTCTTGGTCATCGGCATAATAATATATTCTAACTGTAGCAGTATCATCTAAAAAATTGATTTTTCCAACTTCAATCCTGTGAATATTTAATCCTGTTCTTGATTCAAGGTCACTCTTCATCTCCTCGTATCGATCAGGTAAGATTAAATCTATACGTTCATATGTAATTGTTTTTCGAGTTAAGTGTTTAACTAACCAAATATATTCAAGTCCATATGTGATTGATACAATAGCAATATTTATTAAAGCCATTTCTGCTATACTAATTTGTCTAGATGCTAGTGAATTAACTACACTTATTCCAATAATAAGAAATAGATAAGTCATTTCCTTAATTTCAATTGCATCTGTTCTGTATCTAATTATTCCAAAAATTGCAAATAATCCTAATCCCATCCCAGTATCAATGTCTAGCTTTTTTAATGCAAAGCATAGAAAAAAAGTTATTAATCCTATTAGATAATAAGTGAATAAATAATCTTTTCTTTTTGTTATAGGGTAGTATAGATATCTTATTATTATTGTCATAAAAATAAGATTAACAGAGAGCCTTAATAACAATGTGTAAAAGTCGTTGCTAAAAAATTGTAGGTCTATTAATTCGCTTACAGATTCTAGAATTATAATATTAGGAAGCATTGGCTTGTAGTTTATTTAATTTTAAGATTTTTTTCTTAAATCGATTGTATTTAACTTTATTTTTACCGTACATATCTATAATTCCTATACAGTATTTACTAATTTTTAAAGGACGAATGTAGTTATCTTTCATGAGTTTATAAAATGGAGAGTTTCTGTTTGTATTGTTTTGTTTTAATTCAGCAATAACAATATTCTCTATTTCTTCTGTTCTATTTTTCCATTTATAACTTAATTCTATGTCTATAGTTAGCCTTTCATTAAATTTTTTATTGACTAAAGTGATTCTATTGAAGTTATTCATTAAAGATGGTTCGGGTTTAGAAAAATTAGGGTTGATATTTTTAATAAAATTAAAATGTTCATCAGGAAGATCAAATTTTATTTCATCTACAGGGATTCTGCTTTTTATTGTACGTCCCTTTTTCTTATGCTTTACTTCAAGAAAAGTCAGCTTAGAATCTTTATATGTTCTATAACGAATTTTATATCGATTATTTTTTTTTCTATGATGATCATTGTAATGATTTAGATTACAATCGTAATATAAGCTTTCATAACGGGAAATTAAGGAGTTTTTAACCTTTAGTATGAAGTAATCTTTAGTAAGTATGGAAAGAATATCCAAAAGCTTATTGTACGTCAAAACAAATTTAGTATCAACACGATTCATAAACTTAACCTTATCCATATCGCTTAAGCTGATTGGATTAAATAAATTAATAGTAGAGTCGATTTGTTTTTTTGACATTGTAATCAAAATTAACAGAATGTTTCAATAAAAATAATATATCCGTTATTTATTTATGTTTTTCAATATTATGATGTTATAGGGGGAATTATATTATTCCTAAACATATTTTCATTCGTATTATTCTTCTTACAGATTTATTTACTTTAGTTTTGAATGTTTTGTTCTTTATGTATTCTGCTTTTATTTGATAATGAGCCTTACGTGTATCTTTAGGCATGAGTATAATATCACATCCGGCATAAATAGCTTTCACTATAGCATTTGGATAATTTGCAACACCCCCCATATTCATAGCATCAGTTACTATTAGTCCTTTAAAACCTAGGCTGTCTCTTAATAGATCCTGTACAATGATACTAGATGTAGTTGCTGGAGCACCATTAGTATTGAATTCTTTATTGTTTTTTACTGCTATATGAGCAACCATGATTGATAAAACTCCTTTATTAATTAGTGGGGGATAATTTTTTAATTCTTTTAATTCTCCATTTATAATTTGTAGAGATTTATGTGTGTCACCAGATACTAATCCATGACCTGGGAAATGCTTTGCTGTTGCTATTATATTTTGAGACTGTGTTTGTTTGATAAATGCATTACTAAAAGGAATTATATTTTCAGGATTAGAACCAAATCCACGATATCCAACAGTTTTATTTTTAGCTACATCTACTACTGGTGCAAAGTTATAGTTAATACCAATGTTATTTAAATCGCTAGAAATAATTTCGGCTACTTCTTTTACTTGTGATAAGTTTGATATTGCATTTGCTTTTGAAACTGGTGTTGATCCAATTATTTTTCTATTAACTAAACTTGGTTCAGCATCAGCTGAATATAATAATGGTAAGTTATTTTTTTCTTTATTTATTTTGTTGTATTCCTCTATCCATTTGTAAAATTCATTTTTTGTTCCATTTAATAATAAGACACCTCCAATTATTTGATCGTTTAATAATGCTTTTATTGTATCAATTTTTTGACCTAATCTACCACATGCTGGCATAATTAATTGTCCAATTAAAGAGTTTAGATTCAATGATTCAAAGATTTCTTCTACTTTTTTATCTAAAGACTTATCTTGTGTTAAATAAGATTCTAGATTATAGTTAGATTTTTTTTGGGGTAAAATATAAAAAGAGAAAAATGAAGTAAATATTCCTAATATTAAAAATTTCATATTTTTTTTATCAAAAATAATTTCATTTAATTTTCATTTAAATATTTCCTTATTGTTTTGTTAACAATATATATGTCAATAACGATAAGTTTAATTATCAAAATATATTATTATGATAATGCTTAACTTAGCTTGATAATTAATAAGTAATTTTTTTAATTTGAAAAAGAAAATTCTTACTGTTGTAGGTGCTAGACCTCAGATTATAAAATCTTCTGCTATAAGTAGGGCCATTTCCAAATACTATAATAAAGATATTGAAGAACTAATAATTCATACTGGACAACATTATGATGAGAATATGTCTAAAGTTTTTTTTGATGAGATGATGATACCCTTACCTAGTTTTAATTTAAATGTAGGGAGTGGTTCTCATGCAATTCAAACTGCATCTATGTTAAAAGGTCTAGAGGAAATTTTTATAAAAGAAAAACCAACAGCCGTTTTAGTTTATGGCGATACTAATTCTACACTTGCTGCTTCTTTAGCTGCTGTAAAGATTCATATACCAGTAATTCATGTAGAAGCAGGTCTTAGAAGTTTTAATAAATATATGCCTGAAGAAATTAACAGAATTTCTTGTGATCATATGTCTTCAATGTTATTTACACCTACTCAGAAAGGATATGATAACTTAATTGCTGAAGGCTTTAAATCTAGACAAAAAGGACTAGCATCAATTGATAAACCTCATGTATATTATTGTGGAGATATAATGTTTGATAATAGCATTTATTTTTCTAAAATTTCAGAAAATAGTTCTTCTATTGTTTCAGATTTAAATCTTGAGATTAACAATTTCATCTTATGTACTATACATCGTGATCTAAATACAGATGTTAAACGTAAAATGGAGTCTATTTTCAAAGCTCTTTTAGAAATAGTAGATAATACAGGGTTGAAAATAGTTTTGCCTCTACATCCAAGAACTAGAGATAGAATGGAATATCAGTTAAGTAAAAATCTTTATAATAAGATTAACCAAAGTAAAAAGATTTTTTTGATAGAACCCGTAGGATTTTTAGATATGATTGCTCTAGAAAAAAATGCAAAAATTATTGTTACAGATAGTGGTGGGGTTCAAAAGGAGTCATTTTTTTTTAAAAAGCCATGTGTGATTCTTAGACCTGAAACTGAATGGGTTGAGATTGTGAATAATGGTAATGCTGTTTTAACTGATTCTAATTATGATACAATAATTAAATCATTTAATTTATTATTGAGCCAAAGCGATTATACATACCCTAATTTTTACGGTGATGGTAAGGCGTCTGAGTTTATTTGTAATAAGATAGTTACTTATTTATGATTTTGATATTTGTCTCAGAAATTACACCTAGAATTAAGTATACATTTGATTTTATTTTTAAAGTTCGTGGTGTTAAGTTTGAATTAACCAAAAATTCAGAAAAATTCATTAATTATATAGGTAATAAGTTAAATTATTCTTCACTGAAGCTTAATTCTCCTCAGATTGACCCTTCTAATATTTGTTTTTCTTCCAAAATATTAGATAACAATGTTAAATGGGGTCAAGTAAATACTTGGGAATGTCTTTCGTTTAATGGTAAATGCGACCCAGTAGCTTCAATATTTTATATTTTATCCAGATATGAGGAATATATATGTGATGAATATGATATATATGGAAGGTTTCCATACAGTAAAAGTATTCTTTCAGTTAAAAATCAAGTAGAAAAAGCTCACTGTGATCGATGGGCTGTTAAAATCAACTATTTTGTAGACAATAGTTATAAGAAAGAAAAGAATAAGGTTAGTATAATTCCTACATTTGATATTGATAATACATTTGCATATAAATTAAAAACAGGAAAACGAATGTATTTATCTCTTTTCCGAGATGTTTTATTCTTTAAAATAAAAAGATTAAAAGAAAGGTTTTTAACATACAAAGGAAATAAAGATCCCTACGATACTTATAGTGAAATATTAAAAATTGCTAGTTCTTTTCCTAAGACACTACTTTTTTGGTTAGTAGGTGATTATGATAAAATGGACAGAAATATTCCGATTGAAAATATTGAACACCAAAAGTTAATAAAGTATATTAGTCAGTCATCTGAAGTTAATCTTCATCCAAGTTATGCTTCGGATGGAAATGTTGAAATTATAAAAAAAGAGAAAGATAAATTAGAATCAATAATTTTGAAAAAAGTAACAAAATCAAGACAACATTTCTTAAAGTTTAAGTTACCATTAAATTACAAATCTTTAATTGAATCAGGTTTTTTAGATGATTATTCAATGGGATTTGCAGAGCATATTGGATTTAGATCTGGGACATCAAGACCTCATTTTTGGTTCGATTTATCTCAAAATAGTGAGACTAAATTAATTATTCATCCTTTTTTATATATGGATGGTACTTTGAATGAATACATGCTTTTGTCTCCAGATGAGAGCAAGAAGAAGATATATAGTATATATAATGAGGTTTTAGAGTATGGTGGGGAATTTATATTTATTTGGCATAATGAAACAATAGGGAATTATGGTAAATGGAAAGGGTGGTATTCTGTACTTGATTATACATTGAATTTAAATCATAAATAGTTCAATTTATATTAATGATTAAAATATGAAAATTACAATTTTAGGTTCTGGCACATCTCAGGGTGTTCCTGTTATTGGTTGTGATTGTAAAGTATGTTCATCTAATGATTATAAAGACAATCGTTTGCGTTGTTCAATATTAATTTCTCATAATGGTAATAATTATGTGATTGATACAGGTCCTGATTTTAGACAGCAAATGTTACGTGCAAAAGTCAAAAAATTATCAGGGGTGCTTTTTACACATGAACATAAAGATCATTTTTCTGGTTTAGATGATGTTAGAGCGTTTAATTTTATACAAAAAAAGGATATAGATGTTTATTGTACTTTGCGTGTAGAAGAAGCTTTAAGAAGAGAATATGAGTACATTTTTTCTAAAAATAGATATCCTGGTATTCCATCAATCAATGTAAATATAATTTCAAAAGAGTCAAGTATAGATTTGGATGGTGGATTAAATATAATTCCTATAGAGGTTATGCACTATCGTTTACCTGTTTTAGGTTTTCGTATAGGAGATTTTACTTATATAACAGATGCTAAAACTGTATCTATAGAAGAAAGATTGAAGGTTAGAGGTACTAAAGTTTTAATAATTAATGCTCTTCACAAGAATGATCACATTTCTCATTTTAATTTACGAGAAGCTTTATCTTTTATAGAAGATATAAACCCTGAAATAGCTTATATTACTCATATTTCTCATTTATTTGGAACTCATAGTGAAATTAGTGATATGCTTCCTGAGAATGTTTTTGTTGTTTATGATGGTTTTTCATTTGAACTTGATTTTTAATTTTTTATTTTAAATTTGAATTATATAAACTAGATAATTATGTCAAATAAAATACTTAAAGGAAAAAGAGGAATTATTTTTGGGGCTTTAAATGATCAATCTATTGCATGGAAAGTTGCAGAAAGAGCTTATGAAGAAGGTGCTCATTTTGTATTAACAAATGCACCTATTGCAATGAGAATGGGGGAGATTAATAAATTGGCTGAGTCGACTAATAGCACTGTTATACCTGCGGACGCAACAAATCTTGAAGATATAGATAATTTAATGCTTAAATCATTAGATGTTCTTGGTGGGAAGTTTGATTTTATCCTCCACTCAATAGGAATGTCAATTAATGTTCGTAAAGGAAGAGATTATACGGATGAGAATTATGACTTTACTATGAAAGGTCTAGATGTTTCTGCATTATCCTTTCATAAAGTCATGCAATCAGCTATGAAACATGATGCTATAAATGAATGGGGTTCTATTGTTGCTTTGACATATATAGCGGCGCAAAGAGTATTTCCAGATTACAATGATATGGCCGATAATAAATCTTATTTAGAATCAGTAGCAAGAAGTTTTGGTTACCATTATGGTATGGCAAAAAAAGTTCGTGTAAATACAATATCTCAGTCTCCAACATTAACAACAGCGGGTAGTGGAGTTAAAGGTTTTCATGAGTTTATTAATTATTCTGAGGCAATGTCTCCTCTTGGTAATGCACCGGCTTTAGCTTGTGCTGATTATTGTATTTCATTATTTTCTGATCTAACTAGATATGTTACAATGCAAAATCTTTTTCATGATGGAGGTTTTTCTAATACGGGTGTAACTAAAGAGGTTATTTCTAAGTTTTCGGATTAAATTATTATAGTATTCCTTTACTAGATAGATATTCTTCTAATCTTATTTCATCAGCATATAGGACTTCTCTAGCTTTGCTTCCTCTAAATGGACCTATAATTCCATGCGCTTCTAATTGATCTACAATTCTTCCGGCTCTATTATAGCCAAGTTTTAGTTTGCGTTGTAATAGACTTGCAGAGCCTTGTTGATGAATAATGACAATACGTGCAGCATCTGCAAACAAATCATCTAAATCGTCATCTTCAATATCTCCTTTTCCACTGGCTTCTTCATTTATATATTCTGGAAGTATAAATGCTTCGGGATATCCTCTTTGCTCTCCAATGAATGTACATATTTCATCTACTTCTGGTGTATCAACAAAACCACATTGGAGACGAATGATATCTTGACCTGTAGTAATTAACATATCACCTCGGCCAATTAATTGGTCCGCTCCAGATGTATCTAAAATTGTTCTTGAATCTATTTTAGATAATACTCTAAAAGCTATACGTGCTGGGAAATTAGCTTTAATCATTCCTGTAATAACGTTTACTGAAGGTCGTTGTGTTGCAACAATTAAATGAATTCCAATAGCTCTTGCTAATTGAGCTATACGTGCAATTGGTTGTTCTATTTCTTTACCAGCTGTCATTATTAAATCAGCAAACTCATCAATTAATACAACTATGTATGGTAAAAAACGATGTTTATTTTCAGGATTTAATTTTCGAGCTACAAATTTTTCATTATATTCAATTATATTTCTACAGTGAGCATTTTTTAATAGTTCGTAACGTTCGTCCATTTCAATACAAAGAGAATTTAATGTTGATACAACTTTAGAAGTATCAGTTATTATAGCATCTTCCTCTTCAGGAAGTTTTGCTAAAAAGTGTCTTTCAATTCTGTTATATAATGTAAGCTCAACTTTTTTAGGGTCAACAAGAACAAATTTTATTTGTGAGGGATGTTTTTTGTATAGAAGAGAGATTATTATAGCATTTAACCCAACAGATTTTCCTTGACCTGTAGCTCCTGCAACTAGTAGGTGAGGTAATTTTGCTAAATCAAATGTGAATGTTTCATTAGTTATTGTTTTTCCCATTACTATTGGTAGTTCGGCATTTGATTCTTGAAATCTTTTTGAAGCTATTAAAGACCTCATACTTACCATTTGAGGTTTACTATTAGGAACTTCAATTCCAATAGTTCCTTTACCTGGTATTGGAGCAATAATTCTAATTCCTAATGCAGCTAAACTCAATGCTATATCATCTTCTAAATTTTTTATTTTTGAAATACGAACACCAGGCGCAGGAACTATTTCATACAATGTAACTGTAGGTCCAACTGTTGCTCGAATTTTAGAGATTTCAATTTTATAATTTTGTAGGGTAGTTACAATTTTGTTTTTATTTTCTTCAAGTTCATTTTTTGTTACAGATGTATCTGTATTTCCTCCGTAATCTTTTAGTAATTCAATAGGTGGTAGGATATATTGGGATAAATCCAGAGTTGGGTCATAATCTCCATACTCTGAGCGATTTTTGTCTACTTCATCTTCAGATAGCGATTTGTCTTCTTCAGATTCCTCAGCAACTTCAATTGAGAAATTATCATTTTCAGAATCAACAATTTGGTTTTCTTGAGGAGTTGATTCTGGTTCTTTATTTTCATTATTTGATGTGAATGATATATTTTCATCAGAGTCTTTAAAAGTTAAATTGTCTGTTGTCGTAGAAATATCAAATTCTTCTATGTGATCTTTGGCTTTTTTTTCTTCTTCAGATTCTTCTGAATCGTCTATTTCTTCAAAATTATTTTCTTTTATTTCTTCGGGATTATTAAAATCTTTGTTTTGTTGAGTTTTTGATGGTTTTTCAGTATTATTTTTTGATAATTTATTTTTGATAAAAAATAATATTTTCTTAAAACCAATATTAAAAATTAATATTAGTAATAAATATCCTAAGGTCAGGATTAATACTAATGAGCCAAATTTGCCAAGTGTTAATTTTAACCATTCATTTAATTGATATCCAAATGTCCCGCCAAGAAAATTAATTGATTCTGAAAAGAAGCCCAAAAATAAACTAAACCATATTAAGTATAGAGTGCTTGCTGTTATTGTTTTTAAAAAGGGAAGTATGTTAACATTAAATAATGTTCTAAAACCAATGATAAATATAATAAACGGGATTATAAAAGACGATATTCCAAACCATCTATAAATAAGTAGGTGAGAGCTCCATGCGCCAAATTTACCAAACCAGTTTGCTAATGGTTCCTCATTTCCATCAAATAGAAGTTTGAAAAGACTTTTGTCTAAAACATGATTTTGATCAATTTTCCATGTGAATATATAAGAGAAATTAGCAATAAGAAGGTAGAATGAAAGTAAGATTAATAAAATCCCTATAGTAGATTTTAGTTTTTTTGTGTTCAATCGATTTTTTAATGAATTTAACGGTGAGGTTAATAATTCCCTTTTTTTAGCTTTAGATTTCTTTTTTTTTGACTTATCTATATTTCCTCCTTTAGCTATGAATTCGTTCTCTTCCATTTTTTTACTCTATTCTAACGAAGATAGATAGATAAGTTGACTGTATGAATGAAATTATATTGGAAGTTTAAACATTAGTTTGTTAGTACTTATTTTGTTATTTGTTCTAAGAATTTTTTAATTGATACTTTTTGAAAATCAGAAGGTATTCCAAATAGGTTTTTGTTTGGTATATATTCAATAATTTTTCTTAGTTCGTAGTTTAGTATGCAATCTTGTTTTATAATACTGTATTTGACTAATAAACCTGGTATTTCTGGGAATATATTTAAGTAGTTTTTGTATCCCTTTTTTAGATATAAGAATTCAACAGGTTGTTGAAAATTTGGGTGAGAGACTAATATGCGATTCGCTTTTTTTCCTGCTATATTTTTTTTAAACAATTTTTTTTTGAATGAATAAGGTGTTTCTTTTTTTATACTATCTTTTTTATTGTGATTGTTTTGAATAGCAAATTTGCCTTTACTATTCGTTATCAATTGATATGACTTGTTTTTTTTAATATGTCTTATAGTAACTTGTTTACCTATTTTTTTTGTGAAATTTTCTATTCTTGTAATGGTATCATTTGTATAGATTGTCATTTTATTTGTGTCTGTGTTGTTTGTTGCATTTATTTCAATAATACTAAATTCTAACATGCCGGTAAATGCCTTTTGTGTTTGAGAAAAACTAATGTTTGCTTTTGACAATAATAGAAGAGTAGTTGATAATACTATTATTTGAAAAAAATTAGAATAATACATCGAATGAATAATATAAAGTTTGTTTGTCAATATTTTTTACTAAAATAAACTAAAATGATAAAATATAGTCTTGATTATTCATTGATGTCTTTTCATATTATATTTGTTTATAATTAAATCACTTTATGAAACGAGAAATTTCTATATTAATTAATAAATCTGAAATCACTGCTGGTACAAGAGGATCTTCTTTAGGTCCTGAAGCTATTATGGCTGCTGCAAGAAAATCATCTAATGATTATTTTAGTAAGTATTCAATAAGTTATGTTGATGAATTCAATTTTATGTTAGATCATGAGGTTATTAATCCATACTGCAAACGTATTGATACCTTTTTTAAAGTTATTGAATCTGTTTCGGGGAAGGTTAGGGATATTGTTTTGGAAGGTGGCTTTCCAATAGTAATTTCTGCTGATCATGGATCAGCTGCTGGAACTATAGCGGGTATAAAATCATCAAATCCAGATAAAAGATTAGGTGTTGTTTGGATTGATGCTCATGCGGATTTGCATACACCTTATACTACTCCGTCTGGTAATATGCATGGAATGCCTTTAGCAATAGCATTAAATGAAGATAATAAAGAAGAAAGTATTAACTCATTATCTGATAAAGCTAAATGTGTTTGGGATGAATTAAAATCTGTTGGTTATGATGGGGTGAAAATTAAACCTGAAGATCTTGTTTTTGTTGGTGTTCGTGATACTGAGAAACAAGAAGATGCATTAATCAATCGCTTAAATATTAAGAACCATTCTGTTTTTAATATCAGAGAAAAAGGGATTGATTTTATTTTAAATGAGATAAATAATCAATTGAATGAATGTGATATGATTTATGTATCGTTTGATGTTGATTCAATGGATCCTGAACAAGTCTCATATGGTACCGGAACTCCCGTTAGTGGTGGGTTAAGAGTAGAGGAGGCAGAGTTTATTTTGTCTGGGTTGGTAAAAAATGAAAAAGTAGTTTGTATTGAGTTTGTTGAAGTGAATCCTTGTTTGGATAACAAAAAAAACAAAATGGCAGAGGTTACATTCGATTTATTAAAACAAACGACATTAAAATTATCTGAAGATTAATATGGAAAAGCAGATAAAAGAAATTATTGTGGTTAATTTTAAGTCCATTTTTGGACTTGAAATTCAGGATGATTTAATACAATTTCAAGAAACAAAAAAAGAATTTCAAGGAGATTTAACTTTAGTTCTTTTTCCTTTAATAAAATTATTAAGAACTTCACCTATTGAAGTTGGTCAAAAAATAGGTGATTTTCTTAAGAATAATATTTCATCCATTCGAGATTTTAATGTGGTTAGTGGTTTTTTAAATATTGTTTTATCGGAAAATTATTGGATTGATAGTTTAAATGAAATTGAGCGCAATGTAAGTTATGGTTATGTTGATCAAGATTCAAAATCAACTATTATGGTTGAATACTCTTCTCCTAATACTAATAAGCCTTTGCATCTAGGTCATTTACGGAACAATTTCTTAGGGTATTCGGTTTCAGAGATACTTAAGGCAAATGGATATAAAGTCATTAAAACTCAAATAGTTAACGATAGGGGAATCCACATATGTAAAAGCATGGTTGCTTGGAATAATTTTTCTCCTTTAAACGAAAAAGGGGAAAAAGAGACCCCTGAAAATACAGGTGTTAAAGGTGATAAATTGGTTGGAAAATATTATGTTGAATTTGAAAAACATCTTAATGTAGAAATTGACTCTATTATTAGTTCATGGAAATCTGGCGATTTTCAAGGCTTTAATAAGGAAATTATTACAGAGTATACTAGATTAATTAAATCTATAAATAAGGAAGATGGTAAATCTATTTCTAAAATTGATAGTAAGATTGAAGATTTGGCAAGAAGTAATAGCTCTCTTATGTTTGAAGCTAAGGAGATGTTGCGTAAGTGGGAGAATAAAGACCCGGAGGTTTATTTGCTCTGGAGTAAGATGAATGGATGGGTGTATGCAGGGTTTGATATAACATATAAATCAATGGGTGTTGATTTTGATAAGATATATTATGAATCGGATACATTTATATTGGGTAAAGATTTAGTATTTGAAGGTCTTAAAAACGGTGTTTTTTACAAAAAAAATGACGGATCTGTTTGGATTGATTTGTCAGAATATGGATTAGATCAAAAATTAGTTTTACGTTCAGATGGAACAGCTGTATATGTTACTCAAGATGTTGGAACAGCTGTTGATCGTTATAGAGACTATATAGATTTAGATAGGATTGTTTATACTGTTGGAAATGAACAAGATTATCACTTCAAGGTGTTGTTTTTAATATTAGAAAAATTAGGATATACTTGGGCTAAAAAATGTTTTCATTTATCATATGGTATGGTTGATTTGCCTACTGGTAAAATGAAATCTCGTGAAGGAACTATTGTTGACGCTGATGAATTAATAGAAGATGTTATTAATAATGCCAAAGAAATTACTCAAGAAAGAGGGCACATTGGTGATATGAATGACGATGAGAAAAATGAATTATTTCATTTGATAGGAATGGGTGGATTAAAATACTATTTACTTAAAGTGGATCCAAAGAAAAGAATGATGTTTAATCCTGAGGATTCAATTGAATTAAATGGAAACACAGGTCCATTTATACAATATACTCATGCACGCATAAAATCTATGTTGAGAAAAGTAAATCATTTTGATCAAATAAAATATGTTTCTATTTTGTCTGAGGAAAAAGAGATTATAAAACAATTGTTGAAATTTCCTTCAGTAATAAAAGAAGCCGGAGAGAATTATTCACCAGCATTAATAGCCAATTATACATATGAGCTTGTTAAGTCATATAATTCCTTTTACCAGGCAATTCCTATTTTAATTGAAAAAAATTTAGAAATAAAGAATATGCGTTTGGTTTTAAGTAAGAATGTTGCTAAGGTAATCTATTTGGCTATGAGATTACTTGGTGTTCAAGTTCCTGAGAGAATGTAAAATGAAAAAATAGATTATTTATTTTTTTCTTTTAGTAGGGAGATGATTGATTTTATACTTATCATTCCAGATAGGAATGCAATCATCAATCCTATTAATAAAATCAACAAGAATTGAATAGACCAATTAAAGTTTGTTTTCTGTGAAAAATATCCAAGAGTAAAGATAAGAACAGAGAAAAGGAATATCCTTATAAATTCAATATATTTCACTTTCACATCAATAATTATAAAAGTTATAATAAATTGACCGATTAGATTTATTAATTGCGTGATTAAACTTGCTATTGCTGCACCGACGGCACCAAAAATAGGGATTAATATGAAATTCAATATTAAATTTACTATAACGCTACTTAATGCTAATAAATTTAGAATTTTAAGATTGCCATTTGCAGTCAGTAGTGTCCCTAAAATATAGGTTGATGTGAAACTAATAAAACATAAAATTAATAGTCCAAATGTCTGTGATGCTTTATAATAGTATTCGGGTTCTAAATTATCAATTTCAAATCTCCAAATTAATATGTTATCACGATATAAAAATATTCCCAATCCCATTATTATTGAGTAACTTAATATTAATTTTAATGAAAAATAAAGTATATCGGATATATTTTTTTTCTCTTTTAAAAGTTTTGAGAATATTGGAAGAAGAAGTCCTGCAAATAAATATCCAACCATATTTAATGCCTCAAAAAACCTGAATCCTCTAGCGTATATTGCGGCTTCTCGATTACCATTAGGTAACATTCTTTCTAGCATAACACTATCTGATCTATAATAAATCGTCATTAAAAGAACTAAAAGTGCGTATGGTAAACTTTTCTTAATTATTGATTTTGAAAAATTCCAATTAAATTCTAATTTAATTTTCCCGGTTCTTTTTAAAAGTAAAAAACATGCTATTATAGCTGTTGTTGCGTATGATAATGTTTGGGCCCAAATAAACCATTCAATTTGAAAAGGTTTCGTGGTTATTTTTCCCCACAGTAAAATAGAACAAATAATTATCAATAAAAATCTATCTAATATAGATATAATACTATCTTCCTTGAATAAAAGTAATCCTGATAAATTAGATCTAAAGTAAAGTATAAATGCTACTAAGATTTGATTTATGATTAGAAAAATTAGGAGTTTAAATTGATTTTGACTGTAACCTAGTAAATAGGAGCTAATTAATACCAATATAATATATCCCAATGATAATAGGAATCTTAATGATATTATTCCAGAAATTTCTTTTTTTATAGAGTTGCTATTCCTTGCAATATTTCTAGTATTGTAATTTGTAATTCCTAAGTCTAGAAAGATGTTTAAAATAAAAGTGAATCCTAATATTGAAAAGTATTCACCATATTCTCCTGGATTATTTGATTCAACTTGTCTTAATATTTCAGAATCAATACCTAGAATATAAAACGGTTTAACTAATACATTTAATATTAATACTAGAATTAGATTTGTGAAGAATTTTTTTTTCATTAAAATTTAATCGTTCAATTCAATATTATTTTAAACTATAATTTAAATACTAGATTGGTTGGTAAAATTAACTAAACTTAGAATATTATAATATTTAATCTTTGTAGAAGTGTTTTTTTAATTTTTTATAGATATCATGTAATGGAAGTCCCATTACGTTGTAATAACATCCTTCGATTTTAGATACTCCTATGTATCCAATCCATTCTTGAATGGCATATGAACCTGCTTTGTCAAGAGGGTTGTGTTTTTCAATATAAAAGGAAATTTCTTCATCAGTTAAATGTTTAAAAAACACTTTTGTAATAGATGAAAATGAAATTGTTTTATTTATATCTTTTAGCTGTACTCCAGTTATAACTTCATGAGTTTTTCCTGATAGTGTTTTTAACATTTTTATTCCTTCTTCTTTAGATTTTGGCTTACCAAGAATTTGGTTTTGAAAAAGTACAATTGTATCAGAGGTTAATAAAATTTCGTTTTCACTGAGTGAAGAAATGATTGGGCTAGATTTTAATGCTGCCAAATATTCTGGAACCTTATAGGGGTCTAATAAGTCAGGATAAATTTCTTCAACATCTTTATTGGATCGAATTTCAAATTCAAAATTTAATTCTTTAACCAGTTCTTGTCTTCTAGGTGATTTTGAAGCGAGTATAATTTTTTTATTATCCATATATAAGTAATATTTTCCAGTAAGTTGGATTAATTAGACCTGATATTATAGCTAATTCTATATATAAAGAGATTTTTTTGAAATCAGATTTAGATTTAGATCTAGGTAATTTATATAAAGAAATTAAAACAAAAAATCCGGATATTAAAATAGGAAATAATGTGATGATGTTTATATTTTTAATTGTAAAAAAAAATAAAATAAGACTGAAAACAATTGTGATTGATAAAATTGTCATTAATATTATTTTTGTTTTTTTACAACCAAAATGAACAGCTAATGTGTTGTATTTAAGTTTTTTATCTCCATTCATATCATGAATATCTTTAGCTACCTCATATGCTAGATTTAAAGTAAAAGCAAATACAGAAAGTATAAGTGAAATGAAGAGTATAAAATTTATTTTTGTATTTAGTTCAAAAGGTTGAACAAAGTCATAATTATAAATTATATGGTTTGTTTCTTCTGTGTAGAAGTAAAATCCGACAAGTATAGGAACCAAACCTGTTAAAAGCGCGAATATGATATTTCCGATTAGAATTTTTCTTTTTAAGTATACTGAATAATACCAAAGACAATTGATTGATAATAAATGAATGAATAAATAAAAGAATGTGTTTAGATACCAACTGAGATAAATGGCAATAATAAAAGCAATTAAGTTGAGTATCCAATGAGTCAAAATTGCAACTCTTCGTTTTATATATTTTCCTATAATTAAACGTTCAGGTTTGTTAATTCTATCAGCCTTAACATCAAAGTAGTCGTTAATAATATTTCCGGCAGCCGCAATAAAAATAGTTGACAAGACAATAAGATTAAATTCTAAGGATTTTATACTACAACTTAAACAAAAAGAAAACTCTTCTAAAAACCATCCAAAACCATACATTGTAAGGATAATTAGAAATAGATTTTTAGGTCTTATAAGTTTAATGAAATTGATCATTTTATTATTTTGTATTCTGTTCTTCTATTAGCTTGGTGTGCTTTTTCTCTATTTTCAAATTTCATTTTTTCAATTTCATCATCATTATATACTGGCTTTAAAGAGCCAAATCCTTTAGCTATTAACCTATTTTGATCTATTCCATTCATAACCAAATAATCTTTTACTGCTATAGCTCTATTTTGTGATAGAATTATGTTTTTATTCTTATCTCCTCTTGAATCTGTGTGCCCGCTAATTTGAATTTTGATAGATCTATTTTTATCTAAAAATAATATTAATTTATCAAGCTCAATGTAAGATTCCTTTCTTAAAGTTGATTCATTGATATCAAAGAAAACATTTGTTAAAACAATAGGTTTTGAGTCTGATGATTTTATCGGTGTTAGTGGTATATTCATATGAATAGATTGTAAATTTAAAGATTGATTCATATTGAAATTTTGAGAGAATAATGCATATCCATCATAAGAAACACTTAGTGCATATTCATGGTTAACTGGGAGAGAAATTATAAATTGTCCAGTTAGACTATCAGCTTCAGAGGAAAACACAACTTTTTCTGTCTTAAGATCTATTAATTCAAATTTTCCAGCAATAGGTTTATTAGTATTAATGTCATATACAAAACCTTTAAAATATAATGTTTTCGTTGGTTTTGAATTTTGGGGTGTTTTGAAATAATATATATCTAAATCTCCATATCCACCTTCTCTATTTGAAGCAAAAAATGCAATATTTCCATCTGCTGAAACTAAGATTGAATTTTCATCAAATTTTGTATTGATAGGATAACCTAAATTTTCTGGTTTTGACCATTTATTATCATCGTCTAGTCTACAAACAAATAAGTCTGAACCACCCATACCTACATGTCCTCGTGATGCAAAATATAAGGTTTTACCATCAGGATGTATCAAGACTGATTCTTCCTTTTCAGGAGTATTTATATAGTTAGGGAGATGTTCTGGTTTTGACCACTCTTCATTTTCATTTAGATGAGATACGAATATATCGGAATTTTTTTTGTCCTTTCCAATTCTACGAATAAAGTACATTGTCTTACCATCTGAAGATAGTGATGGTTGAGTTTCCCATGAGGGCGTATTAACAGACCCAGGAAGGTTTATAGGGTCACTCCATTTATTTCCAATTTTTTTTGAAAAAAATAGATCACAACTACCCTTACCAGTTCTATTAGCCCCATAATATTTTCCGCTAATATCAGGGCATGCGACAAAAACTAGTGAACGACCATCTCCTGAAATACTTGGTGCACCTTCATTTTTAATTGTATTTATATTTAAAGGCATTGGTATTGATTTTTGCCAGATATTATTTTCATTTAGATGAGAAATGTAAAAATCTTCTTGTTTTTTTATTTGGTTTGTTAATCTACTATCTTGAACTCTTCTAGTAAATAATAGTGTTTTTCCGTCAAGAGTAATTGTAGGGAAATATTCTGCGGACTCTGTGTTTATTCCTGGTCCAATATTAATAGGATTAAAGTCTACGGGGTTATTTATAGCATTTATTGCAAATAAACAATTTTCTTTTATTTTTTTTCCTTCTTGGATTAGTATAGGATTTGCATTTTTAAAGGTGTTGAATAATTCAATGTTTTTAATAGCATTTTGATAATCTCCGGTTAATTTTTGTAAGTTCGATAAATAAAAGTAAGTACTACCTGTTGAATTTAGTTGTGGATTAATTTCTAATCCCTTTTGATAATGGTAAATAGCATCTTTATAATTGTAGATTAATTCATTCATTTCTGCAGCAAACATGTGAGCTTCCCAAAAATTCGGGTCCTTATCAATGGCTTTTTCCATTAAATATATTCCTTTTTGATAATTAGGCATATTACTATTTATATCGATAGATTGTGAAGGCGCTATTTTACCTTTTTCAAAAAGTTTAATTGCTTTTTTATTTTTTGTTGAGTAATGTTGAGATATTGAACATGAAATAAAAATACTTAAACAAAGATTGATCAGAAAAAATTTTATAATCATGGTATATTCATTATTTTATGAGTTTGTAACGAAATTTTCCATTTAGTATTATTTTTAATGTAATCAATTATCAATGGCAAGAATCGTTCCTTTTTAGACCACTCTGTTTGAAGATATAATTTGCAATTTTTTGATACTTTCGATGCATGTATTTCAGCCCATTTAAAATCTGATGGGTGACTAATAACTATTTTGAGTTCATTAGCTTTTTTGTATGCTTCTTCTTTTGGTGGAGAAAACTTTTTAGGTGAAAAGCAATACCAATCAATATCTCCTTTTAATTCATAACATCCTGAGGTCTCAATTGCAATATAAATATTTTTTGCTTTAATTTTTTTTGTTAATGATGTCAAATCATATATACATGGTTCACCTCCTGTTATTACACAAAAACCTGCTTGACTTTCGACTATGTTTGTTACAATTTTATCTAATGATAATAATTGATGCTTCTTAGCATCCCAACTTTCTTTTACATCACACCATACACAACCTATATCACAGCCAGCAGTACGAACGAAATATGCAGCTCTTCCTGAATGAAATCCTTCACCCTGAATGGTGTAAAAATCTTCCATTATAGGAATTTCTAGTGAGGTATCTATTTGATTTATATCCATCGTAGTTCAAAAGTAAGTATTAATCCATATATTTATAGTCTAACTAAAAAAATATACACATGAAAAAAATTTTACTTTTTACATTTTCACTTATAATTGTTTTTGCATCTTTATCTCAGGGACAAATTGATAATGGTGATATGGAATCTTGGTCATCTAATGATGAACCTGATAACTGGAATAGTTTTTTATCTGCAAATGGAACTTGGTCCGCTTTTGCCGGCGATCAATGTGAACCATCCTCTGAAACTAGACCAGGTTCAAATGGTACAAAAAGTTGTCGTATATTTTCTAACGCTGTCCTAGGAACTGTTGCAAATGGTAATGTTACATTAGGTAGAATTCATATGGGAAGTACAAATCCTACTAGCTCTGATAATTATAATAAAACAGTAACTGGAAATTCAAATTTTTCTCAAGCTTTAACTGATAAACCAGATTCAATTGTTTATTGGGTTAAATTTACTCCAAATGGTGGTAATGGAAATGCTAGAATGAAAGCAACACTTCATACAGATTATGATTATAGAGATCCTGAAGATGCATCTTCTTCTTCAGCGGTTGTAGCAACAGCAGTTGATAATTATCCTTCTACTCAAGGTAATTGGGAGCGTCACTCTATTGCCTTTAATTATTCTGGACCAGCAACAGATAATGCTTATATTTTAGTTACATTTACTACTAATGAGGTTGGTGGACAAGGAAATGATAATGATGAGGTATTAATAGATGATATTGAATTAATATACAACTCAAATAATATAGAAAATCTTATTTCTTCAGATGATATTAATGTTTCAATAGATAATTTTACAAATCAAATATATTTCAATTCAAAAATTGATTTAAATGGGGTATACAAAGTTTATAATTCTGTTGGACAGATTGTTCAATCTGGAGAAATCTCTAATACAGTCTGTTTTGAAAAAGAACCGGGTATTTATTTTGTGCATTTAAATGCTAATAATAAAGTATATTCATTTGAAATTTTCAAAAATTAAAATTATTAATAATTAAAATTATTGTTTGGGTCGTATTTTTAGTACGACCCTTTTGTCTGTATGAAGTATTGCATTTATATTTTTTTATCTCTTGTTTCTTTTATTTCTTTTGCTCAAAATGGAAAAGTTATAGGAAAAGTAATAGATAGTAAAGGTGAGCCTATAATGGGTGCTTCTGTAATTTTTAAAAAAGACATAACTATAGGTGCACACACTAACGAATTAGGTAATTATGAGTTAGATATCCCTGCTAATAGATCAATGATTATATGTCGTTACTCTGGTATGATAACTGATACTATATATGTTACAGTCATTGAAAATAGTATAGTTACTCATAATTTTGTTTTAAAATCTTATGTTCAGGAAATCGAAGTTATAGATGTTAAAGTAGGTAAGTTTGATAAATCTTTGGAGGATCAAACTGTTTCTATGGAAATTATTAAGCCAGAGTTAATTGAAAATAAGAATACTAGAAGTATTGAAACAGCATTAGATCAAACACCAGGTTTAAATATATTAGATGGTGAACCTCAAATAAGAGGTGGTTCAGGCTTTACATTTGGAGTGGGGTCTAAGGTTGCTGTAATTGTTGATGATATGCCTATGTTGTCAGGAGATGCAGGTAGGCCCGAATGGGGTTTTATCCCTGTAGAAAATATTCATCAGATTGAAGTTATTAAGGGTGCTGCTTCTGTTTTGTCAGGTAGCTCAGCTCTTTCGGGATCAATTCATATTAGAACAGCTTATCCAAAATTAAAACCTAAAACTAAAGTTAATTTTTATTCGGGTTTATATTCTAATCCTAGTGAGAAAGATGCTTTGTGGTGGGATAATTTACCTTTAATTTCTGGTGTTAATTTTTTGCATTCGAGAATGATAAAAAATTTAGATTTAGTTATTGGTGGAAATTTTAATTATGATCATGGTTATATAGGACCACCTATTGAAGATTCCATTGTTGCAAATGGTCTTTCGCCAGATACTGTATCAAATTTTAATGAAAGTCAAATGTCATCTAAAAGAGCTAGAATTAATTTTAATATACGCCATAGATCTAAGAAATATAAAGGTCTTAGTAGTGGAGTTAATGGTAATATTATGTTGTCAAGTGCTAATATGACATTTGCATGGTTAGGTGATTCATCTGACTTATTTAGAGCCTATCCAGGTGCTGTATTTCTTCAAGATCAACTTATATTTAATATCGACCCATATATTAATTTTTTCACTCAATCTAATGGAAAACATTCTTTCAAGTCTCGTTTATTATATTCTAATAATCAAATGACAGCTAATCAATCTAATAAGGCTATTACTTATTATGGAGATTATATGTTTAAAAAGAGATATAAAAATTTATCTGATTTAGATTTTTTTGGAGGTATTACAGGTACTTTTACTAATTCATATGCTAATATGTATGTTGGTTCAGGTAGCCCAAATAATCAATTACTAAATATATCAGCTTATACTCAGTTGGAAAAAAAAGTAAAAAACACTATTAATTTATCTTTAGGTGGTAGGTTAGAGTATTTTCAATTGAATGATTCCATAACTGCTTTAAAGCCAATTTTTAGAGCAGGTACTAGTATTAAAATATACCAAGAAACATATTTAAGGGCTTCTTATGGTCAAGGTTATAGGTTTCCAACCATCACAGAACGTTTCATAAGAACAGGTGTTGGTAATTTTGGAGTTTTTCCCAACCCATATTTAAAACCCGAAACTAGTTGGAATGCTGAAATTGGTATTAAACAAGGTATTAAGCTAGGTAAAATATATGGATATATAGATTTGGCTGGTTTCTGGCAGGAATACCAAAATACAATTGAATATACTTTTGGTTTTTGGGGTGATGGATCAAATCCTTCAAATTTTGCAGGTTTCAGATTTATGAATACTGGAGAATCGAGGGTTTTGGGTATAGATGCGTCATTTACTGGAAAGGCAAAAATTGGAAAAAAGCTAGATATTACTTTTATAACAGGATATAATTATATCATTCCTAAATCATTATCTCCAGATTACGTATATGCTGAAGACACTGTTTATTATGATAAAGAATACAGTTACAATACTACTTCATTAAATCCTTCAAGACAAATTTTAAAATATAGATTTCTTCATAATTTAAAAGGAGATATTGAATTTAATTTAGCAAATAAAATTTCACTTGGAGTTAGTGTAAAATACTTTAGTAAAATAGAAAATATGGATCTTGTAATACAAGATTTTGAAGAATTAACTCAAGATTTATCATATATTCAAAATATTGAATATATGGATTTTTATAATTCTCGTAGAAACGGTAATTGGATTTTTGATATACGATTATCATATAGTATAAATCCAATGCATAAACTTGCTTTTATAAGTGCAAATGTTGCAAATCGAACATATTCACTTCGCCCTTTAAAAATTGAGCAACCAAGAACGATAATGTTACAATACACTTATAAATTAGATAGAAATTAATTTTTTGTTTATTTTCGTATTGAATTTTGGTTCATTTAATGATTAATAAGGAATTTGGTGTAACTCCAAAACTGTATCTGCAGCTGTAAACATTAAAAGTCAATTCATTTATCCACTGTTTTCGCAAATGGGAAGGAGGATTGATAAGATGTAAGTCAGAATACTTGCCAAAGTTTAATATAAAGAAAGCTTCAGATTAAAGTTGAATTTATTTTTGTGCCTAATTAAAATTAACCTTTAAAAAAAAGGTACATAATCTATTTGTTTTCTTTTTGATTATTTATTTATTTATTTATTTATTAAAAATTTTTTAAAATGAAAAAAAACTACTTATCATTAATTTTTTTAATGCTATCACTAGCATTACAATCTCAACAATTAATTGATTTTGAATCTTTTAATTTAAATGTTGAATCTTATGACAATGGATCATCCGGGAATGGTGATTTTATTTTTGGTTCTCAATCGAATGAAATTAGTCTTTCAAACTCCTATGATACTACATGGCAAAGTTGGTCTGGCTATTCTATATCAAACATGACTGATACAACCACTCCAGGATATAGTAATCAATATAGTTCATTTGCAGGTGAAGGGTTTGGTGGTTCATCAAACTATGCTGTTGGTTATAAAACAGGTTCGATTTCTTGTTCTAACCAGTTTGAATCAATTGTAAGTCTTAAAATAACGAACGCTACATATACTGCAATATCAATGAGAGATGGTGATCAGTTTGCTAAACAGTTTGGATCTCCTTTAGATGCAAGCGGAATGGTGGATGGGACAAATGGTGAAGATTTTTATCGTATTTGGCTTTATTGTGAAGATTTTTCAGGCACATATTTAGATAGTATTGAAGTGCTTTTGGCTGATTATCGATTTAATGATAACTCACAAGATTATATTGTTAAAGATTGGATCACTGTAGATATTAATCAACAAATTAGTTTTCCTGTCAGTAAAATTACTTTTACTCAAGAATCTAGCGATAATGGTGAATGGGGAATGAATACACCAGCGTATTATGTTATAGATAATATTATGTCTGATTTTAACTTATCAACCACTGGAAACGAAAATACTCTAAATCAAGTATCTTTTTATCCAAACCCTTTTAATGATATTTTAAATGTTAAAGGTGAAGAAGGATTACTTATATTAACTAATTTAAATGGAAATGTTATTTTAAAACAAAATCATGATTTTCTTTCTACTATTGATATGTCATTTTTAGATAAAGGTGTATATATCATAAGTATTATTAATGATAAGGGTAATTTTTCCAGAAAAATTATAAAATAACAAATTGGGGGGCATTATTTCCCCCCTTTTTTAATGGTTAAATATCACTATATATTACTTTTTTTTATTACCTCAAGATTATTTGGGCAAATTGATTCAATTCAAAACATTGATGAGATTAATATTCTTTCAAGAATAACGCTTTCAAAGCACAACCTCTTAGAAAGAAATGAAATAAATATTATTCAACCAACTGACATAGGTGATCTATTAAGAAAATTTCCTGGAACTTATTTAAGATCATATGGTGGTTTAGGTGGGTTGAAAACAGTTTCAATGAGAGGTTTGGGTTCTAATCACTCTTCAATAGTTGTGGATGGTTTTCAATTACATAACTCACAAACTGGTCAAATTAATTTAGGTCAATTAATTGTTGATAATGTTCAATCTGTTAATAGTACTGTAGGATTAAACTCAAACTTTTTACTTCCAATTTCAACACAAATTGCAGGAAATAATTTCATTATAAATACTATGGAAAATTCTTTTTCTATTGACACTCTTACAATTCGTTCGAATATTAATTATGGTTCATTTGAGCAATACAAAGGTTATTTAGGGGTTAAGTATAATCCAAACAAATTTTTCATTAGTTCTTTTTTTTCAAAACAAAATTCCGTTGGTAATTATAGATATTCAATTGTAAATGGAATAAATCAAAATAGTAGAATAAGAAAAAACAATAAATATTCTGATTTTAATTTTGGAATATCTTCAGGACTTAAGATTTTTAATGGGACATGGAAAATAGGGTATCAACATAAATCAATTGACCAAGAGTTACCTGGTGCAGTTATTTTATACAATGAAACTGCTGATGAAACTTTGCAAACTGTGTCTGATCGATTATTTACTGATTTTAAATATGAAATAGGTAAACTTTTTATTCGATCATTTATAAATGGATCTATAGAAAATCAAAGATATTATGATCCAACATATTTAAATAATATTGGATTTATAGATTACCATTATAAAAATAGATCTTTAAATTCAGGTATTTCTTTTATAAATTATTTTGATGATTGGTTTCTTTATGGTGGGTTAGATTATACATTTTCTGATTTGTTAGTAAATGATATAACATTTGCTAAACCAATTAGAAATTTTTCATCTTCTATGTTTGGAGTTAAATTTAATAATCATTTTTTTTCTTTTACAACTCAACTTTCAGGACAATACATAAACGAGCTTAATCAAAATGGTGTAGCAGCAAATAATATATTTAGAGTTAATCCTTTTATAAGTTTGAAAACTAGAAAGATTTCTAAAAAATCTCAATTGGATTTATGGTATCGTAATTCCTTTAGAATGCCTAGTTTTAATGAGTTATATTATAATAATATAGGGAATGTCGATTTATTACCTGAAAATGCTAATCAAACTAATTTAGATTTTTTATTTGTAGATGAAATGAAAAATATTTCTTTTGATTTCAAAACTGCTATTTATTTTAATCAAATTAAAAATAAGATTTTAGCAATTCCTACTAAGAATTTATTTATTTGGTCATTTCAAAATATTGGTCGTGTAAATGTTTTTGGTGGCGAAATTCAAATTAACACAAATTATTATTTTTCTAATAATTTTAATATTACTTTAATGTCAAATTATACTTATCAAAAATCGATTGATGTTACTAATTCAGATTCACCAACTTATTTAAATCAAATAGCTTATACTCCAGAACATATGTTTAATTTTGACTTAACCTTAAATTACAAGGAAAATGGACTTCGAATATCTAATTATTTTATTTCTAAAAGATATTCTTTAAATGAAAACATAATATCTAATTATCTAAATCCAATTTTCTTAATGGATTTAAGTGTATTTAAAAAACTTAACATAAGAAAATCTCAGAATTTAAGATTTATTTTCAATGTTAAAAATATATTAAATACTTCATATGCCTATATTCGATCGTATACAATGCCTGGAATCAATTTTTCTATAAATATAAGCTATGCGTTTAATTAATATCTTGAGTATAATAATTATTTTGTTTTCTTGTAAGAAAGAGGATGTTTCACAAAATTCTTTGCCTGATTTTCTTTCAAATGGCACTGTTGTTCTATGTGAAGGTTTATTTCAACAAAATAATTCATCTTTATCGTGGATAGATAATAATTCTATGAGTGTCAATAATAATTTATTTGTGCAAAAAAGTGGAAGAAATCTTGGAGATACAGGTAATGACATAAAAAAATATGGTTCTAAAATATATATTGTTGTAAATTTCTCTAGTACAATTGAAGTCGTTGATGCGAAAACATTTTCTCCAATAAAACAAATATTAATGCAAAATTCAGGTCTTTCTAAACAACCCAGAAATATTGAGTTTTTTGAAGGAAATGCATATGTAACCTGTTTTGATGGTTTTGTTGATGTTATAGATACCTCATCTTTATCAGTAATTCAGAGGATACCTGTTGGATTAAATCCCGAAGATCTATCTATTTCAGGAGATAAATTATATGTATCTAATTCGGGTGGACTTAGTCTACCATCAATGGATTCAACAATCTCTATAATTGACTTAAATACTAATACTGAAATTAAAAAATTAACTGTTGGATTAAACCCTGGAAGATGTGTCACAGATAGTGAAGGGGATGTGTATGTTATTTCTAGGGGTGATTATTCAAATATCTCTTCATGTTTAGTAAAGGTAAATTCAAATACTAATATTGTTGACTCAGTTTTTAATTTAGATATTACCGGAATTTCTAAAATGAATGATATGTTTTTAATTACTTATTATGATTATGTTTCAGGTTATTCCAGCTTATCAGTATTTGATACATTTCTGGATGAAGTAACCAATAATCTATCTATAGATTTATCAAATATTACAACTCTTTATGGAGTTGCTTATAATTCATTTACTAATACTATTTTTATAAGTGATGCAATGAATTTTGTTAATTCAGGGTATGTATATGAATATACATCAAATGGTTCTTTAATTTCAAGTTATAATGTTGGTTTAAATCCATCTAAATTCCATTTTTATGAGTAAACTTTTATTCTGTATTATAATTTTAGTATCATTTTTTTCAAAATCTCAATCTTTTGCTCCAGCTCCTGGTAATCCTGGTTCAACAGCAATACATTATGATTCTTCTATTATCATCGATTGGGCTTCACAAGTTATTGTAAATAGAGGACCTATGAATATTTTAAATCCAAGTTCTGGATTAGCTAGTCATGGTTCAGAAAATCACGCTATTGGAGTTGCTACTGGATTGCAGGTTATTTCTTTAGGTGATGGAGGAGAGGCTATAGCAACATTTAATAATCCCATAATTAATGGAATAGGTCCTGATTTTGCAATTTTTGAAAATGGTTTTACAGATAATTATATTGAGTTAGCTTTTGTAGAAGTTAGTTCAGACGGAATTAATTTTTTTCGATTCAATTCGATTAGTGAAACACCAAGTGTTATCCAGTCAACAAATTTCACTTATACAGATTGTAGATATATTCATAATCTAGCAGGTAAATACAGATATAATTATGGTACTCCATTTGATTTAGAAGAATTAGACGGTTTGATAGGTTTAGATATTAATCATATAACTCATGTCAAAATAATTGATGTGATAGGAAGTATAGACCCTACTTACGGTTCATTTGATAGTCAGGGTAACATCATAAATGATCCATTTCCAACTGAGTTTGAAACTGGAGGTTTCGATCTTGATGCAATTGCTGTCATTCATTCTGAAACACAAAATTTAAATCAATTAAAAGATATAGATGTAAGATTTTTTCCCAATCCCTCTCAAGGTGATTTTGTTATTCAATCTGGTCAAGAATTATTCTTTACTATTTATGATTTCCAAGGAAGAAAACTTATATCAGGTCTTGTCAATGGAATTTGTAAATTAAATATGGAAAAATATAAACCAGGCATATATTCAATTAATTTTAAATCTGATTCAAAATCAATTTCTAGTAAGATTTTGATATACTGATTATTTATAGTTTAATGTATTTTTTTCACCAGCTTTAATTGATACATCTAATGTATTTGCCTTAGGTGGTATGGGGCACGAATATCTATATGAATAAGCACAATAGGGATTATATGAAAGGTTGAAATCAATTAACCAAATATTTCCCTTTTGTTTTTTTAAGTCTAGATAGCGACCACCTCCATAAGAATCATTTCCAGAGGTTTTATCCCTAAATGGTACAAATAGATAGTTTTTATATTCTTTAGACTTAATTAATTTAATATTTTGATATACTTCCAGTGTTAATTTTTTACCATCTAGATTAAAAGCTATTATCCCGTACTTTCTATATATCGGTTTTCTCTCTGTTGAAGTCGCCATTTCAAATTTCGGACCTTTTTGTTTTTTAAAAACAGCTTTTATTTGAAATTTAGAATCAAAATCATAATAATCTAATCCTCTAAATTTTTCTATTTCTTCTGCAGTTAGAACACCACTATTAATATCGTTTAATTTATTAAGGTGATTTTTTCTGTCGATAAGAATTTCATCAGTTGTTTTTTGATTAAAACCAATTTTACTTATCAGAATAAATATTAATAAGAATCTTAACTTCATCTTTCCCCAAATATTAAACTACCAATTCTAATCATTGTACTTCCTTCATTAATCGCTATTTCATAATCCCCACTCATTCCCATTGAAATATGCTCAAAATGACTTTGATTATTAAAATAATTGTCTTTTAAAATTTCAAAATAATTTTTCAGTGTTTTAAATTCATTTTTAACTTCTTCTTTATTATCTGTAAAAGATGCCATTCCCATCACACCGCATATTGAAATATTTTTCATTTCAGAAAATTCAATTGATTCTAGTATTTTTTGTGCTATTGGAAGATTCAGTCCAAATTTTGAGTTTTCTTTAGCTATATGGAATTGAAGTAAACATTCAATTATCCGATTATTTTTTTTGGCTTGTTTGTTTATTTCTTTCATTAATTTAAGAGAATCTAAAGAATGAATTAACTTAATAAAAGGAGCAATATATTTAACCTTATTAGTTTGTAAATGACCAATGAAATGCCAGTTAATGTCTTTGGGTAATGCTTCGTGTTTTTGAACTAGTTCATTAACTCTATTTTCACCAAAAATTAATTGTCCTTTATCATATATATTTTTAATGTCACTAATAGGTTTAGTCTTCGATACAGCTACTAATTTGACTTTTTCACCAATACTATTTTTTATTTTTAATATTTGATTATTGATCATTCGTTAATATTATAAATAGTAAGACCGCTTCTTAATTTTGGCTCTACCCAAGTAGATTTGGGTGGCATTGTCATATTTTTATCTGCGACATTTTTCACTTGATTAATGTTTAAAGGAAACATAAAAAAACCAACCTCATATTTGTTGTTCTTTATTTTATTTTCTGTTATTAATATATCTTCATTTCCACTCAAAAATTCAATATTTGTATCTGTTTTAAGGTTAGAAATTCCAAAAATAGGTTTTAAAATATATTGAGTTAGAATTTCGGTATCAAGTCCATTGACAGGGTGATTTTCATCTACTACATTTTCTTTGCATTTTATTTTAAACCATTCATTATCAATAAACATAGTAAATTCATGTTCTTTAGTTGGCTTTTGTGCTTTAGATATTTTTTTTACAATAAAATTTGTTTTTAGTCCTGATAGGATATTCATTTTAGAAAGGCCATTTAATTTTTTAATAAAACGGTTAAACTCGCTTATTTTCAGTCTATTTTCATTAATGAAAAATGCTAGAAAAAAATCTTCATTAGGGTAATTATGTTTTGATTTTTTTCTAAACTCTTTTAATTTCAATGATGATGCAATTCTATGGTGTCCATCAGCAATGTAGCAAGAATTAATAGATTTAAACAATTTAATTAGCTTTTTAGATTCAGAAGTATTAAAAAGCCAAAGTTCATGTTTTAATTTGTCTGTAGTTATAAACTCATATTCTGGTCTATTTTTAGTTTTATTTTTAAGTAGGCTTTCTATTTCATATTTTGAATCTTGATAACATAGTAAAACAGGTTCTGCATTATAACCAACTATATTTAAGTAATTTTTAAATATTTCTTCGCGTTTAATTATTGTAGCTTCGTGTTTTTTGATGATATTATTTTGATAATCTTCTAAACTAGCTCCTCCTATAATTCCTATGAATTCCTCTTTTTCATTTGTTTGTTTATATATATAAAAGTGTGGTTCATTATCTTGAATTAAGATTCCTTTATCTATAAAATCATCATAGTTTTTTGAAATCAATTTAAAACGTTCTTCTGGAGTGATATTAATTTTTTCCTTTTTATCAATTTTGGGATTGAGAATGTGTAGGAATGTATATGGATTGTGTTTTAGTTTTGCTTTTAAAACCTTTTTGTTATAATCATAATAAGGACGAGTAGCAACTAAGTGAGCTTTATCTCTTTTAGGTCTAATAGCTTTAAAGGGACTAATTTTAGTCATATTAGTTTTAAGTAATTATTTCTGACCTAATTCAGAAATTATTTTTTCAGCTAATTCAGTGCCAATTCTGTCTTGTGCTTCTTTTGTTGCAGCACCAATGTGAGGTGAACATGCAATTAATGGATGTGACAGTAATTTTTTGTTTGGATTCGGCTCATTTTCGAAAACATCTAAAGCAACTCCAGCAATTTTACCATTATCTAAAAATTTGATTAAGTCATTTTCATTAATTACACCACCACGTGCAGCATTAATAATAAATACTCCATCTTTCATTTGATTGAATTCTTTTTCATTAAAAACAGCCGAGCCATCTGCTTGTTTTGGAATATGTAATGAAATAAAATCAGCATCTTTAATTTTTTCCATCATGTTAGGTGAAGGTAATATTGTTGTTTTAGTATTTATATTATTACCAATATTTATTTTTATTTCGACAGGTTCTGATAACATATCAACCGCAGAAACATTCATTCCAATTCCAATAGCATATGAAGCTAAGCTCTTTCCAATTCTACCAAATCCGATTATTAATAAATTTTTTCCTCTTAACTCAACTCCCTTGGAGTATTTTTTTTTAAGTGACTTAAAATCACCTGACTCCATTTCTTTATATGAATGGTTTAGTGATCTAGAGATAGCAAACATATGACCGATTACAAGCTCTGCTACAGATTGTGATGAAGCCGATGGAGTGTTTAATACAATTCTATTGTTAGAGCGTGCATATTCTACATCAATATTATCCATTCCAACACCTCCGCGACCTATTATTTTTAATTTTGGGCAAGCATCTATTAGTTCTTTTCTAACAGTTGTTGCTGATCTTACTAGTAAAATTTCAATTTCATTAGTATTTATATATGTAATTAAGTTTTCTTGATTAACTTTTGAAGTAATTACATTATATCCAGCATTTTGTAATTTATCTATTCCAGTTTTTGAAATTCCATCGTTTGCTAGTACATTCATTTTATCCGTTTTTTTTGCTGAATTCTTTCATTACTTCTATTAATATTTTAACACTTTCAAGTGGTAAAGCATTATACATTGATGCTCTATATCCTCCAACTGACCTATGTCCTTTTAGACCTATTATTCCTGCTTCATTCCACATCTTATCAAAAGTTTCTTTTAAAGATTCATTGGTTAGGAGAAATGTTACATTCATTTTGGATCTGTCGATGCCTTTAACAGTTGAGTTGAATAATGGATTTGAATCAATTTCTTCGTATAGTTTTAAAGCTTTTAGATTGTTATTAGATTCAATAGTATCGATGCCTCCAATTTTATTCATATATCTAAGGTTTAGCATTGAAGTATAGATTGAAAAAACAGGTGGGGTATTTAACATTGATTTCTTATCTATATGATTTTTTAAATTTAAATATTTAGGCATAAATTCTCCACCAACAGAATTATCAAATATGTTGTTTTTTACAATAAATAATGTTGCGCCTGCTGGGCCTAGGTTCTTTTGTGCTCCAGCATAAATAATATCGAATTTACTTATGTCAATTTTTTTTGAAAAAATATCTGAAGACATATCACAAACAAGTGGTAAATTGGTATTTACTATATCTTGAAATTGAGTTCCAAATATTGTATTGTTTGATGTATAATGAATAAAATCAAAATTTTCAGTAATATTTATGTTTTTAGGTATATAATTGAAATTTTTATCTTCAGAGCTAGCTATTGTACTTACTTTAATACCTATATTTTTAGCCTCATTTATTGCTCCTTGTGACCAAGTACCAGTATTTATGTATCCTGCTGTTGGTTTTGAGCTACTAATCATATTTAATGCTGATATTGTAAATCCAAGTGAAGCTCCACCTTGAATAAATAATATAGAGTATCCTTCAGGTACATTTAGTGTTTTTTTTACTAGAGATTGAGCCTCATCCATAATATCAACAAAGTCTTGACTTCTATGTGATATCTCTAAAATTGATAATCCGTTAAAATTAATTACGGATTTAGATGCTTCTTCAAATACACTTTTAGGAAGTATACAGGGGCCAGCTCCAAAGTTATGCTTCATGATTATATCATTATGTGAAAAAAAAGCTGCCCAAAGGCAGCTGTATATTTATTTCTCTGTTTTTTTAGAATCTTTCTTTTTTGTTGCAGCTTTCTTTTTTGTTGTTGATTTTTTTAGAGTGCTTTTTTTGCTTGTGGTACTAGGGCTCTTTTTTTTCTTTCGAGTAACACCGTAAGATCCCATAGCCCTTTTTCCTTTTTTTGTTTTTTTATCTCCTCTACCCATAGGTTTATTGTTAAATAGTTATCTATCACAAATATAATATTATTCCATTTTATTTTATGCGAGATCTAATTTCTTTCTCAATTTTGTCTCCTTCTTTTAATATTTTTTTACACCATTTTATTTTTAATAATGTTTGTTCTTCTTCAGATAATCTCCAGTTAATATTACTGTTATTTAATTTTGTTCGTAGTATGTTTAGAGCTATAGCAGCTGATACACTTATGTTAAAACTTTCAGTAAATCCATACATTGGTATTTTAACTAGTTCATCTGAGTAATTTATAACTGATTTAGAAACACCGGTTTTTTCTGTTCCAAAAATTAATGCAGTAGGTTTTTGTATGTTTAATTCGGTAATATTTTTTTTCGAATGTGGTGATGTGCCAATAATTTGGTATCCTTCAGTTCTTAGTTTTTTAAGACATTTTTGAGTAGGTGATTTTCCTTCATAAAAAGAGTGCAAGTCTACCCAGTTTCCGGCACCTAGAGCAATGTCACGATTGATTTTATAATTAATTGATTTTTCAATTGCATAAAGATTTTGAATACCAAAGCAATCACATGTTCTTAAAACAGCAGAAGCGTTATGATTTTTTTGAATATTTTCCATTACAACTGTTATATGTTTTGTTCTTTCAGATGCAATGTATTCGTATTTTTTTATTTTATTTTCAGAAATGATTTTATAAAATTCTTCGAGTACTTTATTGTTCATTATGAAATGTAGTTATAAAAAAAAAAGGGAATCGTTTGATTCCCTTTTTTTAGAATAAGATATTCTTAATTTACTTTGCTTTGTAAATCAGATCCTGCTTTAAAACGTACAACGTTTTTAGCAGCAATTTTAATCTCTGCACCTGTTTGTGGGTTGCGCCCAGTTCTTGCAGCACGATGAGATTTAGAAAAAGATCCAAATCCAACTAAAGAAATTCTTTCACCTTTTTTTAATGCTGATGTAGTAGCATTTACAAATCCTTCTAATGCTCTTTTAGCATCAGCTTTTGATAATCCAGCATCAGATGCCATTGCATCAATTAATTCTGCTTTGTTCATAGTGTGTTTTTTTAGATTGTTTAAAAAAAAAAATTGTCGTAACAAATATATTGTAATATCCCAATCACACAAGGGTTTTAGGGAAAAAAACATGTTTTTTGTTGATAAAACTCTTTTTTTGTTGATAAAATCTTTGAAAATTAGTGTAAATAAGGTTGTGATGATTTGTAATTACTATTCTTTAATAGTATTCAAGTATTAATTATACTAATATTATTGACATTGTTTCCAGCTAAAAAATCTTTGAAATTCATTTTTCTTTTTCCTTGGATCTGTATTTCATGTATTTCTAAATAATAATCATTGCATGGGAAAAGTAAACCGTTTTCATTCTTGTTTATATTAGAAGACTTATCAATATGAATATTAGTTATTTTAGATTCAAAAATTTTCATTGTTTTTATTTTATTAGTTTTCTTATCTATAAATTTAATCCAAGGCCCTGGATAGGGTGAAAGGCCTCTACAAAAATTATGAACATTTTTGACTGGTTGATTAAAGTTTATTTTACAATCTTCTTTAAATATTTTTGGTGCTTTTTTATGAGTAGATTTTATGAGGTTTTTTTGTGGAGTTGATTTAAAGTTATTGTTGAAAATATCAGTAACTGTTTTAATTAGTGTTTTGGATCCTATTTTTATTAATTTATTGTGAAGAGATTGAAAATTTTCATTTTCATTTATCTCTACGGAAGTTTGATCAATTATTTCACCTGTATCAATTTGACTTTCAATAAAAAAAGTTGTTACTCCAGTTATTTTCTCACCATTGATAATTGCCCAGTTAATTGGCGCAGCTCCTCTATAATTAGGTAGTAATGATGTGTGAAGATTTACTGTTCCTTTGGGGGGGATTTGCCATACTATCTCGGGTAACATTCTAAATGCTACAACAACAAACAAGTCTGCTTTTAAATTAGTTAGTTTTTTAATGAATGATTTTTCTTTAAGATTTTGAGGTTGCATTATGCTTAAGTTATTTTTTAGAGCATATTCTTTGACAGGGCTATTCTTTATTTTTTGCCCTCTTCCTGATCTTTTATCAGGAGAAGTAATGACAGATTTTATTATTACACCATTTTCAAATAGTGATTTAAGTATTTCGACAGCATATTCTGGTGTACCCATAAAAACAATACTGTATTTTTTATTTAGATATTTTGTGTTTTCCATTTCATTTTAATTAGATAAATGTATGATAGTATTCCCATTGATGCGAAGTATATATATTCTACAGACCAAATCCAAAAAATGTCAGCTTTAATTATTTTGATTAAAATATATGCTGATATTATATATATAAGTACGGATATTATTTCAATATAGAAGGTTACTTTTGTTTTTCCAACCCCATTTATTGTTTGAAAAAAAACGCTTGAAATACAGTAAATTAAAATTGATCCAGACATGAATATTAAAATATCTATAGTATCATTTATATAGAGTTTGTTTGGATTTATTATACTGATGAGTTTGTCGGGATATAAGATTGATCCATGAAAGAAAATTAATAAAAACAATAATGACAAAAACAATATTCGTTTAATAGAAATTATTATTTCTTTTATACTTCCTTTGCCATAATATTGCCCTACATATGTTTTTGTTGTAGCTGCAAATCCAAATATAGGTATAAATGCCAGGAAATATATAGAACGAATAGTTTGTGATATTGTCAATTCATATTCTCCTATTTGTTCAATCCAAATAAAAAATATTGTCCATGTAGATAGACCAATTATACCTTGCATTGATATTGGAAAACCTATTTTAATACTTTCTTTAAATGTATTTAAGTCATATTTTATTTTTTTAAATAATTTATGAGATTTTTGTTTTTTGTTGAGTGATAGGATTAATATAATGAATAAAGCCCCTATTCCTTCTGAAATAGTTGATGCAATTGCTGCACCTTCTATCCCCATTTGAGGTATAAGATTGTTCCCGAAAATAAGAAGATAGTCTAGTAGTATGTTCGATATTGCTATTATAAAAGATGTTATAAGTAAAATACTTGTTTTACCTATAGCCATCAAATATGAATTTATTACTATTGATATTGTTATGAATAATAAACCATATGATCTTATTTTTAAGTAACTTATTTGTCCATTTGCAATTTCTTGACTTTTTATATATGAATTTATAATATCTGGAATTGTAAAAAATACTATGGCAATAAGTAATATTGATGTTATTAGATTCAATATTATTGTTGACCAAAAGATACTTGATATTTTTTTTTCATTATTTTTTCCGATATTTTTTGCTATCAAAATATGAGCAGAATCTCCAAAACCTTTAATGGCCATAATGAAAGTCATATAAATTAGACCTGCATTTCCTGCTGAATCAAATGCTAAGGTGTCATAACGACTTAAAAAGGATGAATCTGTTATTAAAACAATAGATTGAATAAATGTTGATGCCATTAACGGTATTGATACTTTTAGTATTGTACTGTAATTAAGGTTTAACATTAAGTGTTAATTTGATTTTTAAACGATTCATTATATGAATCAAATTTAATAAAACGTTAAAATTACTTTGGAATATTAATTATCATTTTGTTCTTTTTATACTTAAAATTTCAATAAAATTTGTTTGTAGTAGAATAAATGATTAATTTTCAGTCATTTTATTGACGAAAAACTAAGCATTATGGTGGGTAAAAATCTCAAATTATTAAGAAAGAGAGCTAAAAAATCTCAAGAAGATCTTGCTAAAGAATTGGGATTAACAAGAAGTTCATATTCTGGATATGAGAATAATGTGGCTCAACCGAATATTGAAAGTTTAATGCTTATTAGTGATTATTTTAAAGTTTCGATAGATGAGTTAGTTCGTAATGATTTTGAAAAATATAATAATAGCGATTGGAAGAAAGTTGATCAAGGATTTAGTATTGATATTGAAGGTAAAAAGTTACGTGTGTTAACTACTATAGTTAATGATAAAAATGAAGATTTAATTGAGCATGTACCTGTTAAAGCTAGTGCTGGATATACTACAGGATATGCAGATCCTGATTATTTAAAGGTATTGCCAACATTTCATTTACCCTTTTTATCTAGAGATAGAAAATATAGATCTTTTCCAATTAAAGGTGATTCTATGCCTCCTGTTGTTGAGGGATCTTTTGTAGTTGGTGAATTTGTGCAGAATTGGATGTCTATTTCTAATGGAACTCCTTGTGTTATTATTACTAAAGATGAAGGAGTTGTTTTTAAAGTAATTCATAATTTGTTAGAATCCAAACAATCATTTCAACTTTCTTCGACCAATACATTTTATGAACCTTATTATGTACATGTTAATGACATACTAGAAATTTGGAAATTCGTTAATTATATTTCACCAGAATTACCAGACGTCCGATTAGATGATAATAATCTTTCTAAATCAATAAATACAGTACAAAAAGAATTACATGAATTAAAATCTATGATAAATAAATCATAATTAAACACTTTTTTATTCATTTACATCTTTAAGAAGAAGAATTAAAATAATCATTAATTATTTTTAATCTACAATCTTTTGTATTAATATAGTTTATCATAGCGTCTAGTTTTTCTTTTTCTATTTTTTTTCTCTCTTCATATGCATTTGATTTAATATTTAGATATTTTTCAGTAACTCGATCATGTAAAAGTTTAATTTTCGGTAAAAGTGATTTGTAGCTAACATCAATTATATTATATTGTTCAAGTAATTTTAATTGATTGATTAGCTCTGATTCATTTATATTTATCTTTTGTGATAAATTAGATTCATTAATGTTAATGTATTGATTGAATATACCAGGGAAACTTCTAGTTAATATATTTATAACCTTTGAAAGTTTATGAAAGTTATTTTCAAAATCATGTAAATCTCTATTATTAACAATGATTTTTAATCGTGTAGGGTTTATAGTATTTTCAAAAAAATCAATTGTTTCATTAGTCTCTAGTATTTTTAATGAATGATAGATTTTTGTTAAAGGAATTTTGAATAGTTTTTTGAATTTAATGATATCAAAATTATATGTTTCTTGATTTCCAGAACCTATTGAAATATTTAAGAAATTACATATAGAATTATAAATTGATTTAATATCATTTTTGTGTGGATATTTTTTTTTAAGTTTTAAATACATTAATTCTATATCGTTTTTATTAAAATATGTAATTGCCATAGATTCTTTGCCATCTCTTCCGGCCCTGCCGGTTTCTTGATAATAATTTTCAATGTTAAATGGAATTTCGTAATGAATAACAAATCTAACATCAGGTTTGTCTATACCCATACCAAATGCATTAGTAGCAACTATAAATTGTACCTTATTTTTTAGCCAATTATCAAGTATAGTTTTTCTGTTATCATTATTTATGCCTCCATGATATAAACTTGCATTTAAATTATTTTTTTTTAAATACTTGGTTACTAATTCTGCACTTTTTCTTGTTTGGCAGTATATAATTCCATATTCATCTTTGTTTTTTTTAATGAAATTATTTATTTCGTTTAATTTATTTTCTGTTTCTATAACTTTATAGTGAATATTTTTTCTTGCTAAGTTATCTTCAAAGCAATTTACATTTTTTAAATCCAATTGTTTAATGATGTCTTCTTTTACAATTCTTGTTGCAGAGGCGGTAAGTGCAATGGTAGGCACTTTTGGTTTATGTTTTTTTAATTGATGAATTTCTTGATAACTAGTTCGAAAATCATGTCCCCATTGTGATATACAATGTGCCTCATCAATAACTATTATACTGACATTTACTTCTTTTATTCTTTCTATGAATAGTTTAGATTTTAATCTTTCAGGTGATATATATAAAAATTTTGTTTTACCAAAGCGACAATTATCTAGTATTATGTCAATCTCTCTATAATGCATTGAGCTTGATAATAAACTAGCATTAATATTTTTAGCCCTTAATTTATTTACTTGATCGTTCATTAAGGCTAATAGAGGAGATATAACAATAGTTACTCCATTTAATAAAATTCCCGGTATTTGAAAACATATTGATTTCCCTCCTCCGGTAGGTAGTATTGCCAGAGTATCATTTTTGTCTAAAATACTACTAATAATATTCTTTTGTTTTGACCTGAAATGGTCAAATCCCCAATATTTTTTTAGTATATCTTTAGTTTCACTCAAATTATTTCATTTAATCAAATCTACTCAATTAATTTATTTTATGTTATTAATCTGCTTTTTGAAAATTCAAGCATTATGTGTATTTTTGCACCCTACAAAAAAATTTATGCTAAAAGAAATTACATCTATTAACATTGATAGAACAAAAAAATCAAGACTTCATGATGTTGATTGGGATAATATTACTTTTGGAAAGGTTTTTTCAGATCATATGTTGGTTATGAATTATATGGATGGTGATTGGCAAACCCCTGAAATAAAACCTTTTGATTCTATTTCTCTTCACCCTGCAACATCTGCTATTCATTATGGACAGTCAGTTTTTGAGGGTATGAAGGCTAATAAAAATGAAGCAGGTGATGTTCTTTTATTTAGGCCTGAAATGAATGCTAAAAGGTTTGCTGAATCATGTGAGAGAATGTGTATGCCTACTATTGATCAAGATGTTTTTCTTGATTTAGTTAAAAAGATAATTGACATTGATAGGGAATGGGTACCTAGTAAAGAGGGTTTTTCTTTATATATAAGACCTTTTATGTTTGCTACTGATAGCTTTATTGGTATTAAGCCATCTGATAATTATACTTTTATCATTTTTACTTGTCCAGTTGGCTTTTATTATTCAAAACCATTACGTGTTAAAATTGAAGAATTCTATACAAGAGCTAGTAAAGGGGGGGTTGGTAGAGCAAAAACAGCGGGGAATTACGGAGCTTCTCTATATCCTGCAAAAAAAGCTAAAAAGGAAGGCTTTGATCAATTAATATGGACTGATGGAATTGAACATAAATACATAGAAGAATCAGGTACAATGAATATCATGTTTGTAATTGATGGAAAATTAATCACACCATCTGAATCTTCTGATACTATTTTAAGGGGTATAACTAAACGATCTGTAATTGATATAGTAAAAAAATGGGATATTGCAGTTGAAGAGCGAGAAATTTCAGTTGATGAATTAGTTTTTGCTTTAGAGAAATGTAGAGTTTCTGAAGTATTTGGAGTAGGTACTGCTGCAACTGTTGCTTCAATAAGTGAAATTGCATTTAGAAATCAAATTTTTAGTCTTCCTCCTGTGACAAATAAAAATATATCAACTAGAGTTAGTCAACATTTAAGTGATCTTAAACTTGGAAGAATTGAAGATACTATGAATTGGTCTGTCATAGTGTAGAAATTAATAATAGTTATTTTTATATTTGCTTTATTTATATTTATTCTAAATAATGAATATAGTATTAGCAGATAGTAATAATTTGATTAGAATAGGTTTAAGGTCTATACTTAATACAAATAAGGATATTTCTGTTGTTGCCGAAGCTAATAGTTCTGAAGATCTTCTTGATATTCTTACTTCTTTTACCATTGATTTAGTTATTATTGATTACACATCTATGAATTTTAGTATCGACGTAGTTGTTAAACTTAAAAAGTTGTATTCAAATATAAAGATATTAGCTATTACATATGAGAAATCACCTCAAGTTATAGTGGATGCTTTTAAATCAGGAGTTACTAGCTATGTCAAGAAAGATTGTTCAATTTCAGAGATCATGGATGCTGTATCTGAAACTTTAAAAGGTGAAAAATTTTATTGTGGTTCTATTTTAGAAATAATAAAAGATGTAGATATAGACAATCTTGATTCTGATATTTTATCTTGTGAATCAATTTCATTATCTAAAAGAGAGTGTGAGATTATTAGTCTAATTGCAGAAGGATATACTAATGCTCAAATTGCAAAATATATATTTTTAAGTCCCCATACTGTGAGTACTCATCGAAAAAATATAATGTCAAAACTTGGAGTTAAAAATACTGCTGGGATTGTTATGTATGCTGTTAAGACTGATCTAATATCTCCAAATAAGTTTTTGTTTAAAAAATAAAATCGTAAACATTTCTTTTTATAGATTTGCAATGTTAAGTTGTATATTCATCAATTTGACTTTTATTACATAATATAATTTTTGATTCAAGTGAGCACTGAAGATATTTTACTACAAAAAAGTCAAGTTTTTGATAATGAATGTCGAGTTGTTTTGGATTCCGCTTGTACTATAGGTGATGGAATAATTAGATTCAATAATAAGGAAAGACAAAGAGCTTATAGGGCATTTAGAGAGCTTGATATTTCACCTTCATTTTTCATACCTGCTTCTGGTTCTGGATCAAGAATGTTTAATTTTTTATATGAGTGGATAGAGTTAGGAAAAGATACTGATGTAGTAAGTGCTTTTTTTAATCAATTTGATTTATTTCCTTTTGCATCTCTTGTTAAATCTAGAAAACATCGTGCTAATATTATTCATGAATTGTTAAGTGAATCAGAATTAAATTATGGAGAAATCCCTAAAGGTTTAATACCTTTTCATGTCGATAATGGTAAAATTTATACTGCTTTTCAAGAACATGTTAGACAAGCTAAATTATTTTTAAAAAATGATGTTAATGTTCATTTCACTATTCAAAAAGAATTTGAAAATAGAATACTTCAAAACATCAAGCAAGTTAGTAAAGATGTGAAATGCTCATTTTCATACCAGAATAGAGATTCTGATGCTTATTGTTTTGATATTAATAAAGACCCGATTGTTAATGGTGATAGTTTTTTAAGAAGACCAGCAGGTCATGGTGCCATTTTATCTAATTTAAATGAAATTGATTCTGATTTAATTTTAATAAAAAATATAGATAACATTCAACACATTACTAAAGCAAATTTAACAGAGGATATTTGGGGAATTTTAATTGGAACATTAAAGAATTTTCAAGAAGATATACTTAACCTAAGTAAATCTTATACTTTAGATGGGCTTATTTCTTTAAACTCTAGATATCAATTTTTATCCAAACAACAAATAAATAATTTTACTGAATCTAAATTTAATCATTTAAAAAGAAGGCCTACTCGTGTATGTGGAATGGTTAAAAATGAAGGTGCACCAGGTGGTGGACCTTTTTGGGTTAATAATAAAAACAATATAACTAAACAAATAGTTGAGGACATTCAAATTTCAAAGTCAAATCAGCAACAAGAAATTCTAAGGAATAGTTCTCATTTTAATCCTGTTTTTATGGTTGTCTGTAAAACTGATATTGAAGGTAATAAGCTTAATTTATTGGATTTCAGAGATGATAGTAAATATTTTGTTGTTGAAAAAACAAATAAAGATATTAAGATGAAATACCGTGAATTACCCGGATTATGGAATGGCGGTATGAGCGATTGGAATACTATCTTTGTTGAAATTCCATCTCAAGTGTTTAGTCCAGTTAAAACCGTTTTAGGTCTTAACAATATTGCACATAAAGCTTAGTACATTTTTTGACGTTTTAACAGGAATTTCAATAGAATATCGTGATATCCTTTATTGATGTCGGCATGCATAAACTCAATTTTGTAGTCTGTACATTTTAATTCAATTTTCTTGAAATATTTTTTGATTTTATTGTTGTATTCTTCTTTTATTTTATTTGGTTGTAATTTAATTTTTTCACCACTCTCCATATCAATTAATTTATATGGTCTATTTTCAAATTCAAAATCAATTTCTTGTTTTTTATCAATAGTATGAAAAAGAATAACTTCATGTTTATTATGTCTAAGATGTTGTAAGGCTTGAAAAAAATCATTTTGATTTTCAGGATTTTCTAATAAGTCAGAAAAAATGATTATTAATGACCTCTTATGGGTTAACTCTGAAATATCATGTAATGCCTGAATTGTTGATGTTCTTGTTTTAGATGTTTGTGAATATTTTTTCAAATGTTTTTCTAATTCACTAAATAAATATATATGATGACTTTTTGATGCTTTGGCTTTTGTATTTAAATTTAATTGATCTGTGAATAATGAAATACCTACAGCATCGCGTTGTCTTTGAAGTAATTCAATTAATGATGCTGCTGAATATATAGAAAATGAAAGTTTTGATATTTCTTGATTTAGAGGAAATAACATAGAGCTAGAACAATCAATAACTATTTGACATCTTAAATTTGTCTCTTCTTCATATTTTTTTGTGAAAAGCCTTTCTGTTTTCCCATATATTTTCCAGTCAATATGGCGAGTTGATTCTCCTTTATTATAAAGTCTATGTTCTGCAAATTCAACTGAGAATCCATGGAAAGGACTTTTATGCAACCCTGTTATAAAACCTTCGACAACTTGCTTTGCTAGAAGATCAATATTTTTAAACTTGCTAATTTTATTTTTATCAATTCTATTCATTTTATTAAAAATATTAAATTCTTTTAATTCTTTCTGATTATTACATTGACTATTACACCTATTATGACTAGTGATATACCAATATTTGTAATCATATTTAGGGTTTCATTAAAAATAAAGTAACCAACCAAGAATGCATATACTGCTCCTAGGTATTGAAAAGGGATTATTTCTGATGTATTGCCAATGTGAAGAGCTTTTGTCATTAGAATTTGTGCAAATTGAGTGAAAATACCTATTATTATTAAAAAAAACCATTCAATTCCCTGAGGGATAGTGAAATCGAATAAACAAAGCAAAATCATCAATGGTATAGCAACCATTGGGAAATAAATAACAATGGTTATTGGTTGATCTGTGTCCTTAAGCTTAACAATTGCACTATATGCAATTGCTGAGAATACAGCAGAAATAAGTCCTAGAGTAATCCAAGTTAAGGATGTTTGTCCATTAATTATATTAATCCCATTCATTTTATTTAAGCTTATAAATACAATTCCTAAAAATGATATTAATATGAATATCCATTGAATTTTTTTTATTCTTTCTTTAAAAAATAACATTGCTATAATTATTGTAAATATTGGTGCTAAGTATTGAATAGTTGAAGCAATAGCTAAAGGTAAATAATGAATTGTATAAAAAAATATAGTTAAAGCAATTGTTCCTGAAAAACCTCTTATAATTAACCATTTTTTATTTTCTCCAAAGATTTTTATTTTCTTTTTTTTTATAATACATAAACTTATAATGAATGAAACAACACACCTTGCAAGTACTAATTCATGTGGGGGATATTTTTGTAAATCGGATATAATTACTTCTGAATTTCCACCACCTAATAGTTTTACAAATAAATTGACTACAATAAAACAAATTCCAGATAATATAATATATATAATCCCTTTTTTCATTCTATAAAATTAATCATGTTATTTATTTTTGTATTTGAATGAAATTATTAGATTAGTTTTTATTAAATCGATATGAGATATTTTTGTGTTATAATTATTGTTTTTATAAATTTTCAATTCTTATCTCAAGAAAATAAATCTAATTACACCTTTAATATGGATATTGGTATACCTATATCATTAGGTAATGAGCCATTTAAAGATATTATGCAAGGTTTAGTTTCAACTAATTTTTATGGTCAGTATAGACTTCCAATTAACTTAAATATTGCTTTTGGTGGTCGTTATTCTATGTTTACAATTAATGAATTTGCTATTAATGAAGAAAATAATGGTGCCATTCATATGGGAGCATTATTTTGTCAAGTTGGTTATGAGAAACTCTATACTAATCGCTTTGCTTTAGACTTGGGGATGAAATTTGGATATTCAATGAATTATGCTTCGACTGATTTAAATAAAATTTCTGGAGTTAATCCGATTTCATATAATGCTTTTATATTTGAACCTACTCTTGGCTTGATTTTATATTCTGACGAACAAAATTCATATCGATTTAATATTGCTTATTGTATACAGAATTATAGTTTTGAACCTGAAATAATAGGGTTGTTATCAAATCTAGATTATCTTGATTCAAATCTAAAAAATAATACAAATTATTTTGTTATTGGGTTTGGTTACACTTATTTTTTTAAAAAAAAATGATTTTTAAGAAGAATAATCTTGCTGAGTTGAAAAGTCATTTTAGGATTAATTTACCTGCTTTTTCAAATCGAGAGCTTGATTTGATTTTAAAGGAATTATCATTTAAAAGACTTGGGATAAATTCAACAGATTTTTTGCTTTCTGATGAGGTTTTTTTGTCAGATTCAGATTTTAAATTTTATTTAGATGTATTGAAAAGGTTGCAAAAAAGTGAACCTTTTCAATACATTATCGGTGAAGTGTTATTTTATAATGTAATATTAAAATCTGACAATAGAGCTCTTATTCCTAGACCAGAGACTGAAGAATTAGTAGATTGGGTATTGAAGTCGGTCAATCAATTTAATTGTAAATTAGTTTTAGATCTTTGCGCTGGATCAGGATGTATAGCATTTGCGATAAAAAATGCTTTACCTGATACTAAAGTTTTTGCAATAGAAAATTCTAGTAAATCGGTTGATTTAATATCTGAAAATATTGAATTTTCAAATATTAATATTGATGTATTGGAATCAGATATATTTAATCCAAATAGTTTTTCCTGTTTTAATGAAAATAGTTTTGATGTATGGATATCAAACCCACCTTATATACCAAAAAATGAACAAGAAAATATCAATAAGAATGTTCTTGATTTTGAACCTCATTCAGCATTATTTGTTAATGATGATAATCCAATAATATTTTATGAAGAAATTGCACTAAATGCAAAAAAATATTTAAAAGATAAAGGATATATATTTTTTGAAATACATCAAGATTTCAAACATAATATTCTTCGTTTATTATCGTCTTTAGGTTTTGTTAACATTGACTTGAGGAAAGATATGCAGGGTAGATATAGAATGATTCGTGCACAAAATGTAATTTTGTAATATGAATAAGGATGACGCTATTATTCGTGTGCAAAAATTGACAGAGATTCTTAACAAACATAATTATTTATATTATGTTAAAAGTAGTCCAGAAATATCAGATTATGATTTTGATATGTTGCTTAAAGAGCTACAAAAAATAGAAGAGTTATTTCCAGAATTAATCACTGAATATTCACCAACAAAACGTGTAGGTGGAGATATTACTAAAAGATTTGAAACAGTTGTTCATCGTTATCCAATGCTTTCTTTATCTAATACATATTCTAAAAATGAGATTGAAGAGTGGGTTAATCGTATTAAAAAAAGTATAAATGATAATTTAGAATATGTTTGTGAATTAAAATATGATGGTGTTGCTATAGGTATACAATATATAAATGGTAAGTTATTTCGTGCTGTTACACGTGGTGATGGTGTTAAGGGTGAAGATGTAACAAATAATGTGAGAACAATTAGAAGTATACCTTTGTCTCTAAAAGGTGATTATCCTTTTGATTTTGAAATTCGTGGAGAAATTTTTTTCTCAAAAAAAAATTTTAAGAAATTAAATAACCAACGTTTAGAGCAGGGCGATACACAGTTCTCAAATCCAAGAAATACTGCGTCTGGAACATTAAAAATGCAAGATTCTAAAATTGTTTCTAAACGTCAGTTAGATTGTTTTCTTTATGGTATTAATTTTAATGATAATAAGTTTTCAGGTCATTTTGAAGCTGTAAATAAGGTTTCAGATTGGGGATTTAAAGTTCCACTTCAGACACATCGTTATATTGAAAAAACAGATTCTATTGATGGAATAATGAATTTCATCAATTTTTGGGATGAAAATCGTTTTAATTTACCTTTTGAAATAGATGGAATAGTTATTAAAGTAAATAAATATAAAAATCAATTAGAATTAGGTAATACTTCCAAATATCCCAGGTGGGCTATTTCATACAAATATAAAGCTGAACGTGTTGAAACTAAGTTAGAGTCTATTGTATACCAAGTTGGTAGAACAGGAGCAATAACACCAGTAGCAAATTTAAGACCCGTTAAATTAGGAGGAACGGTGGTTAAACGTGCTTCTTTACATAATGCTGATCAAATTCAAAAATTGGATTTACATATTAACGATTCTGTTTATGTAGAGAAAGGGGGGGAAATTATACCAAAAATTGTTGATGTTAATATAGATAATAGAGTTAAAGATACTACTCCTATTAATTTTATAAATAATTGTCCTGAATGTTCTTCTAAGTTAATTAGAAATGATGGTGAAGCACATCATTATTGTCTTAATGAGCTAGGATGTCCGCCACAAGTGAAAGGTAAAATAGAACATTTTATTAGTCGTAAGGCTTTAAATATAGATGGCCTTGGTTCAGAAACAGTTGATCTTCTCTATTCTAATGGTCTAATAAATAATATTTCTGATTTGTATAAATTAACATTTGAAGATGTAATTACTATGAATAGGATAGCTGAAAAATCAGCAAATAATATGATTAAAGGAATAAAAGATTCTAAAGAGATGCCTTTTCATAAAGTTCTTTTTGGTTTAGGAATTAGATATGTCGGAGAAACAGTTGCTAAAAAATTAGCAAAATCATTAAAAAGTATTTCTAATATTTCTTCTGCAAGTTTTGATGAATTGATTGCGATAGAAGAAATAGGTGATAGAATAGCAATGTCTATTATTGATTACTTCTCCGATGAGCGGAATTGTTATATAGTAAAAACATTAGGTTCTTTTGGTTTAAATATGGAAGTTGAAAATAAACTTCAAACATCAAATATCTTTGAAGGTAAATCGTTTGTTATTTCAGGTGTTTTTAATTCTTTTTCTCGTAGTGAATTAAAAGAGATTATAGAGATGAATGGAGGTAAAAATATAACAGCGGTTTCTATGAAAACAGATTATCTTATTGCAGGAGACAAAATTGGGCCATCTAAATTAAAAAAGGCTACTGATTATAAACTTAATATTCTTTCAGAAGAAGATTTTATTTTATTATTAAATGGAAAAAGTAACTAAAAAAAACATATGGAATAATTTAGAATCTGTTCTTTTTGTAATCAATTATGATAGTATTGATAACATATCGGAATACAAGAAGGCTATTAAACTTGCTAATTTAAATATTCATAATTGTATCATTTTAGCAATTGTAAAGACTAAAAAAGAAAAAAGTTTAATCCCTAAACAGTATAATGTTGTATTTATATCTGATCAAGAATTTAACTTATTCGGTATTATAAAAAATGAAGAGGTAAGGAATATTTCTTCAAGAACATATGATATGATTTTATTTACTACAGATGTTTCAAAAAGATTTTTAAAATTATTAAAGAAAACAAATAAAAAGATGTCGGTTGGCCTAAATACTAATTTTTCAGGTCATGATATAACTCTTAAAATAGAAACTGATTTGCCTTTAAAATTGATTAATTTTACAAAAGAAACACTTGAGAAAATATTATATTATGGATAATCCATTTAAAGGTTCTGGTGTAGCTTTGGTTACTCCATTTAATAAAGACCTAAGTATTGATTTTAATGCTCTAAAAAAATTAGTAAGGTTTCAAATTGATAATAAAACAGATTTTTTAGTTGTTCAAGGTACAACGGGGGAATCTCCTACATTAACATTTGAGGAAAAAATTAAAGTTTTAGAAGCAGTTCAGGAAGAAAATAATGATCAATTAAAAATTATATTTGGTGCCGGTGGAAATGATTCATTTGCTATAGGAGAGACTATAAAAAAAATCCCTTCTGGAGTTGATGGTATACTTTCTGTTTCACCATATTATAATAAACCTTCACAGAGAGGAATTGTAGAACATTACAAGTATCTAGCTTCATGCACAAGTTTGCCTATTATTTTATATAATGTACCTGGGAGAACAGGATCAAATCTATCATCTGAATCAACTTTAGAATTATCAAAAATTGAGAATATTGTAGCAATAAAGGAGGCTTCAGGGAATTTTCAACAGATCATGAATATAATACAGGAAAAACCAATAGGGTTTGATGTTTTATCTGGAGATGATGCAATTACTATGCCTTTAATTGCTCTAGGTGCTGTGGGGGTTATTTCTGTTGTTGCAAATGCTTTTCCAAATAAGTTTTCACAATTGGTTCATAATTCAATAAATGGAAAACTAGAATTAGCTAAAAAGATTCACTATGAATTATTACCAATAACAAATATGTTTTTTGAAGAAGGAAATCCTGGTGGAGTAAAAGTGTCTTTAGAGGCTCAAGGTATAATTCAATCATATATGAGAAAACCATTACATGAAGTTTCTAATGATTTAAGTTCTAGGATAGCAAAAGAGACTAAAAATATTTTATTATAAATGAAGGAGGCAGTTAAGATTTATCAGTTAATAAAAAACTCAAATAATATTGTTATTACTAGTCATTTGTCTCCTGATGGTGATTCTATTGGGAGTTCTTTGGCTTTATATCGTTTTATTTCAGTTTTAGGTAAATCAGCACAAATTTGTCATCCTGATTCTTGTCCAGATTTTCTTAAATGGATTATAGATGATGATATTATTATTGATTTTGAAAATCATAGATTAGAAGTAATAGATCAAATGAAATCTGCAGATTTAATTTTTTGTCTTGATTATAATACTCAAGATCGTTTAGGTAGCTCTATGGGTGAAATATTATCATCATGTAAAGCAAAAAAAGTAATGATTGATCATCACGTTAATCCTTCAGAATTTGTTGATATTACTATTTCTGAATCTTCTGCTTCCTCAACATCTGAGTTGGTTTATGAATTAATAAATTATTCAGGAAATTTAGAATTAATGAATTCGGATATAGGAACTCCTATTTATTTAGGAATTATAAGTGATACAGGTTCTTTTAGATTTTCTTCAGTTTCTTCAAGGACTCATTATATTGTCTCTCATCTACTCAATATAGGTGTTGATCACGTTAATATCTATCAAAAAACCTTTGATAGTAATCGTATAGATAAAATAAAACTTCATAGTTACATAATTTCTAATAGATTAGAAGTTATAAATAGTTATAAAGTTTCTATTATCTCAGTTACAGAGGACATTTTAAGTTCATTTAATTACATTAAAGGTGATACAGAAGGCTTAGTTAATTTAGCGCTTTCAATTAAAGGTATAGAAATTGCTGCATTTTTCACTCAAAAAGGTGATAAAGTTAAAATTTCACTTAGGTCTAAGGGTTTATTTTCTGTAAATACAATTTTAACTGATCATTTTAATGGTGGTGGTCATAAGTACGCTGCTGGTGGAATTAATAATGATTCAATTGAGAATACGATTTTAAAATTTAAATCATTATTGCCTAAATATTTTTAAAGTATGTATTTTTTTGCTTTTGTTTTTTCATTATTGTTTTTCTTGTGTTCTTGTAAAGAGGATAATATTATTGGCAAAACAGAAATAAAATGGAGTAAAAAAAAATCTACTGATTTTAACAAAGAATTGGTTATTGAAGAGCAAATTGATATTAACCTTTTTAAAGAACAACATAAGGATTGGGATCTTATAATTACTGGAAGTGGATTACAATATTACATATATGAACATGGAGTTGTAGATACACTATATTCTCCACTACCAGGAGATATTGCTGAGATTCAATATGTTGTTAGTCTTTTAGATGGAACTGAATGTTATAGAGTAACCGGTGAAGATTACTATGAATTTGTTGTAGATAATTCAAATATAGAATCTGGTGTTCAAGAAGCGATTAAAAAAATGACAATAGGTGATAGAGCAAAATTAATAATACCGACACATCTTGCCCATGGTTTGGTAGGTGATATGAATAAAATACCACCATTAAATACTGTTGTTATAGATATTTATTTAATTGGAATACAAATATGATTGATAAATTTTTTATACTGACATTAACATTAACATTCTTTTTGTTTAATAATTCATGTGATACAAATGTTGACCATGATTCTAACATAGAAAAAGAATTAAAATCAATAATTAAGGATTCAATTTCTGATATATATGATATTGAACATAATAACATAAAATATGTTGATAGTATTTTTTTAGATAATGGAATTGAAATAAAATGGATTGAGAATGGTGTAGGTCAAAAATTAAAATATGCTGATTGTGCTATGATTGATTATAAAGTACTACTTGAAGATAATACTATTGTTGATGGTAATTATTTAATTAAAAAAAGAAATGTTCCTTTTTTATTAGGTTTTAATATGCAAACCATTGGTTGGGAAATTTCTTTAAAACAATTAAAAGTTGGTGATTCAGTAGAGATTTTTATACCATCTAAATTAGCCAGAGGTGAAAAAGGTATAGAGAATCTTATTCCACCTAATTCAAATAACATTATTCAAATGCGTGTTCATGAAAATAGAGCGCCAACACGTGAGATTGATGGTAATAAGATTTGGGTTTTTGAGGAAAATAATACTAATAAATTAAAATTTAATTTTGGATATGAAATTCAATTTCATTGTATGGTATCGACACCTTCAAATCCTTTATATATTAACACATACCGTTCAAATAATCCTTTTAGTTTTAATTTAAATAGTAAAGGAGTTGTTCCTGGTTTGAAAAAAGCATTGATTAACTCAAAAAAATCTGATCGTATGTTCGTTTATATCCCACATAATCAAGGGTATAGGGATAAAGGATATCAAAATTTAGTTAAGTCTAATGAAGATTTGTTTTATAACATAATGGTTATGGATGTAATAAATACCGACTCTAAAAAGGATTAATTCATGAAAAATATTCATTTTCTCATCACTTTAATATTTATTTCTATCATCAAATTTACTTTTACTCAAATAATTGACACTATTGATAGTCAAAAAGGTAAAATTTTAATTTATGCTAATAGAACATGGGAATATATAGAAGATCAAAACTTTAATGGTGTATTAAATGAACATTTATATTCACTTATTAATGAAGATCTGAATATAAATTTTGTTCAAAATTGGAATACTGATGTTTGTTATACATCAAATTTGAAAAATGATGTTAATCAAATTAAAGACACATTTTGGATTTGCCTTCAAGAAAATATTGATTCAGGTTTTGTATTGCCTTTTGATGGTCAAATTACATCTCGATTTGGATGGAGAAGAGGTCGTCAGCACAATGGAACAGATATAGATTTAAAAACTGGGGACACTGTTCGAGCTGCTTGGGGGGGTAGAGTTAGATATGCAAAATATAATTTAAGTGGTTTTGGAAATTTAGTGATTATTCGTCATAATAATGGATTAGAAACTTTTTACGCACATTTAAATAAGCATTTAGTTGTTCCAAATCAAATTGTTAATGCAGGAGATCCTATTGGTTTAGGAGGGAATACTGGACATTCTTATGGTTCTCATTTACATTTTGAAGTTAGATTTTATGATATCCCTTTAAACCCAGAAAAAATTATTGACTTTAAGAATAAAAGAATTATAGATCAAAATTTATTAATAAATCGTGGTTTATTTAGAGCTGGTTCATCAACTAAAAAATCTAATTCTAACAAGGTATATCATAGAGTTAGGTCTGGTGATACATTGGGAGCTATTGCTATAAAAAATGGAACATCAGTTTCAAAATTATGTTCTTTAAATGGTATAAATCGAAACACTATTCTTCAGATAGGTCAAAGAATTAGAGTACGTTAAAAAAAATACAAATCATATTTCTTTTATTTTTGTGTTTATGAAAATATTATTTCTTTTTTTTATTATCTCTAGCGGTTTTATTTTTACATCTTGTAAATCATATAATAAAGTACTTAAATCAGATAATTACACAGCTAAATTTCAAATGGCTAATGAGTTATATGATGATGGTCAAGAATTGAGGTCAATTGACTTATATGAACAGGTATACCAAAGAATGCCAAAGACAAATGAAGGAGAATTATCTTATTTTAGAATAGGTAAGGGGTATTATTTAGCTGGTGATTATTACATGGCAGGTTATTATTTGGGTCAGTTTTCTCAGAGATTTTCAATGAGTCAAAAATCAGAAGAAGCATTGTTTTTAAGCGCTATGTGTTCTGTTCAAAATTCCCCCGATTTTTCACTTGATCAAAATGAAACAGCTTTAGCGATTAATGATCTTCAACAATTTATTGATCGTTTTCCATCTTCAACACTTGTTGATTCATGTAATGTAATTATTGATAAACTTCGTTTTAAATTAGAGAAAAAAGATTTTTATGCAGTTAGACTATACTCTCAAACAGGTAATTATAGAGCTGCTACATCAGCAGCTATAACTTTTTTAAATGATTTTCCAATGTCTATTTATAATGAAGAAGTATCATATTTGTTGGTCAAAAATTCTTATTTTTTATCTAAAAACAGTGTTGAGAGTAAAAAAAAGGATAGAATTGAAAAAACTATAGAAAGATATTATAACTTTGTAGCTAGTTTTCCTAATTCTGAATATATAGATGTAGTTTCTAATTATTATAAACAGATTGAATTAGATAAAATAAAAAATTAAGATATGAGTTTTAAAAATAGTACTGCGGAAAAAACAACTATAACAAGAGATACCTCTGAAATGGAGGAAAAGACTGGTAATATCTACCAATCTATCGTCATGATGTCTAAAAGATCAAATCAGTTAAGTGTTGAGTTAAAAGAGGAACTTACTCAAAAATTACAAGAGTTTGCATCTACAACAGATAATTTAGAAGAAATTTTTGAAAATAGAGAGCAAATAGAAATATCTAGATTTTATGAAAGATTGCCTAAAACTGTTGCTATTGCTATTCAAGAATTATTAGCTGATAAAATTTATCATAGAGATCCTGAGATTAATGATGAAAAATAATTTAAATGCGAGGTAAGCGCATACTTCTGGGAATAACTGGTGGTATAGCCGCATATAAAATCCCATTTCTTATAAGATTATTAATAAAAGCTGAGGCAGAGGTTAAATGTATTATGACACCTGCCTCTTGTGATTTTATAAGCCCTCTAGTCTTATCAACTCTTTCAGGTAATCCAGTAGCCGTTGAGTTTTGGAATAAAAAAGACGGTTCATGGAATAATCATGTAGAATATGGGCTTTGGGCAGATGTTTTTGTAATTGCTCCATTAACCAAAAATACATTAAGTAAAATGGCTTTAGGTAGTTGTGATAATTTATTACTAGCAACATATCTTTCTATGAAAACAAATACCCTAGTTGCTCCTGCAATGGATTTGGATATGTATAATCATGCTTCAACAAAAAGTAATTTCGAAAAATTATCTGAACATGGAGTGGAAATAATCCCAGTCGAGTATGGTGAGTTAGCTAGTGGTTTAGTAGGCGATGGGCGTATGTCAGAACCTGAAAATATTTTTAATTCTATTCATCAATTTTTTGATTCTAAATTAGATCCCCTGTTTAAAAATAAAAATGTATTAATTACTGCTGGCCCAACATGTGAGGAAATTGATCCAGTAAGGTATATAAGTAATTATTCTAGCGGAAAGATGGGGTATAGTCTTGCTAATGAATTTTTGAATCAAGGTGCAATTGTAACTTTAATTTCTGGACCTACAAATTTGAAAATTAATCACCCGAATTTATCTCTTATTAATGTGAAATCTGCCGAAGAGATGTTAATGGAAGTAAAAAAAGCATGGAAACATTCTGTTTTTGGAATATTTTCTGCAGCAGTCTCTGATTACAGACCAAAAAAACGTTTTCATAAAAAAGTAAAGAAATCTAGTGAAGAACTAAAAATTGAATTAATTAAAAATCCAGATATTTTATTTTGGGCAAGTCAAAATAAAAAAGATAATCAATATTTAGTTGGTTTTTCTTTAGAAACTAATGATGTTAAGCAAAATGCTAAAAAGAAGCTAGAATTGAAAAAATTAGATATTGTTGTAATGAATTCTTTAGAAGATTTAGGAGCAGGTTTTGGTTTTGATACTAACAAAATTAGTATTTTAGATAATAAAAATAATTTTCAAGATTTTGATTTAAAATCAAAGGACAAAGTTGCGAAAGATATAGTATTATTTTTAAAAAAGTATTTAAGTTGAAGTATATTTCATTACTCATTTCATTATTTCTGTTAATATTTAAGCTTGATTCTCAAGAATTAAACTGTCAGGTTAGTATTATCTCTGATGCACGTCTAGAGCTAACTACTCTTGATAAAGAAATGATTACAGAACTCGAAAATACTATCTATGATTTCATGAATAATACACAGTGGACTAGAGATAATTTTACAGTTGAGGAAAGAGTTAACTGTAACTTACAACTTCAAATTAATGAAATTCCAGTATCTGGTACTTTTTCAGGCTCTCTTCAAATTCAAAGCTCACGTCCAGCATTTAATTCAAACTATAATACTACTTTATTTAATTTTCAAGATGATGATATTTCATTTACTTATTCACGCGGAGCGGCTTTAATCTACGCACCAAACCAATATAGAGATGAGTTGTCATCTGTTTTAGCATTTTATGCTTATTTTATTCTTGGTATGGATTATGATTCCTTTAGTAATAAAGGTGGAACAGATTTGTTTACAATTGCTCAAGAGATAGTTAGTAATGCTCAGTCTTCTTCAAATTCGGGTTGGAAAAGTTCATCACGTGGAAAAAATAATCGTTATTGGTTAATCGACAATATTCTTCATGAATTATTTTCTCCTTTAAGAGACTGTATGTATTTATATCACCGTAAGGGCATAGATTTATTATATGATGATGATAAGTCAGCTAAATCTAATATTTATTCAGCTTTGAGTAAATTAATTAAGGTTACAGCAACACGTCCGAGCTCTTTGAATGTTTTAAATTTTATGCAGGCAAAAACTAATGAATTAAAGAACATGTATTCCGAAGCAGAAATTAAAGAAAAAAACGAAATTGTAAATCTTTTAAAAAGAATAGATCCTGCAAATTCTTCTAAATATCAGGAGATATTAAATTGATGATAAAATCATTAAGCATAGAAAATTTTGTATTTATTGATAAATTGTTGATTAATTTCAATAATGATTTTACTGTAATTACTGGTGAAACAGGTTCAGGGAAGTCTATATTGTTGAATTCATTAGCCTTAGTTTTGGGTAAGCGTGCTGATTTTTCTGTTGTAGGTAATTTGTCTAATAAATCAGTTGTAGAAGCAATTTTTTGTATTAAAGAGTTTAACCTTGAAGATTTTTTTAGTAAACATGATTTAGATTATTGCAATGATACTATTATACGTAGAGAAATAATTAAGCAAGGTAAATCTCGTGCTTTTATTAATGATACACCAGTTCATTTAAATATCTTACAAGAATTTTCTTCTCAACTAATCAATATTCATTCTCAATTTCATTCTCTTGAATTAAAAAAATCAGATTTTCAAATGAAAGTTTTGGATGTATTATCTGGAACATATAAAGACCAAGAAGAATTTTCAATAAATTTCTCGAATTTAATACATAAAAAAAAGAAATTAAATGACTTAAAAGTTGAATTATCTCGAAGTATTTCTGAATTTGATTATAATAATTTTCAATTAAATGAATTAATTGAATTAGAACTTAATTCTCATAAATATGATGAATTACAAAATGAATTAATAGAATTGGAAAATGTAGATAGTATTCGTTTTAGTTATGCTAATATTATTGAATATTTTCAATGTGATGCGGGGATTCATGAAAGGTTAAACAAATTGAAGCTATTACTTTCAAAAAGTGAAAATTTTACTGATCATCTAAATCTATTATTTGATAGAATTAATTCTTTATTAATTGAATCAATAGATATAGCTTCAGAAGCTGATTTTACACTTAATAAAATAGAGTCTAATCCAAATAGAATAGAGGTTTTAATAAATTTGTTAGATAGGTATAACAGGATTCTTCAAAAACATAATAAAACTTCCCAAAGTGAATTAATTAAATTACAGAATCAACTTTCAGATTTTTCTTTCCATAAAGAAGAATTAGAAAAAAATATTCAAGAATTATCTAAAGAAATATTAAAAGAAGAAAGCACTTTATTTAATTTAGCTGAAAATCTTCATACTAAAAGATTAGAGTCAATTCCTGAAATTGAAAAAAAAGTATTACAAAAATTAACTGATTTAAAATTAGGTAATACAGTTTTAAAATTTAATCTAACTAAGACTAATGCTAAAGAATTAAATGAATACGGTAATTCGATATTAGAGCTTTTATTTAGTCCAAATGTCGGAGTTAATCCTGTCTCTATTGATAATGCAGTAAGTGGTGGAGAACTTTCTAGAGTTATGTTAGTTTTAAAAAGTTTAATGTCTTCTCAAGTTAATTTAAGATCAATATTTTTTGATGAAATTGACACTGGAGTTTCAGGAGATGTTGCTCAAAAAATGGGTAATATGATGAAAAAAATGGGTAAAGATATTCAAGTAATAGCAATTACTCATTTACCTCAAGTAGCTGCTAAGGCAACACAGCATTTAAAAGTAATAAAGTTTGTTGATAATAATATAACTAAAATAGTAGTTAAAGAATTATCAGATAATGAACGTGTGGAAGAAATAGCTAGATTAATGAGTGGTTCTGAGATTAAAGATGTAGCCATAGATAATGCTCGAGTTTTAATGAAATAATGAATTTTAAATTAGAAACCAATATAGAGAAGAGTTGCCTTAATTTAAATCATAAGGATAAAATTATATTAATAGGTAGTTGTTTTTCAAACAATATGTCTTTTAACCTTGCTAATAGGGGGTTTTCTTTTTTTGAAAATCCGTTTGGTATTTTATTTCATCCATTAGCAATTTCAAATGTCATAAATGATTCAATAACTAATGAAAAAAGTGTGGATATTTATAAAAATGATGATTTATTTTATTCGTGGGATAGCTCGGGAGCAATTTTTGATTTTTCTAAAGATAAGCTTATTAAAAAAATTGTAAAAATTAGACAAGACTTCAGGCGAAGATTAATTTCTTCAAATTTTCTGATTATTACATTCGGTTCGGCTTGGGGGTTCAGTCATAATGATATTTTAAAAGTTGTTGGAAATTGTCATAAAGAGAAACAAGATAAATTCACAAAATCACTGACTTCAGTTTCATTAATGGAAGAGATTTGGTTAGATATAATAAGTCGGATCAGAATGATTAACTCCGATTTAAAGATAATATTTACTGTTAGTCCAGTTAGGCATAAGAAAGATGGTTTAATTAACAATAATAGAAGTAAATCACGATTGATTGAGTTGGTTCATAATTTAGTTTTATTTAATAATGTTGAATATTTCCCTGCATATGAGATTTTAATTGATGAATTAAGAGATTATCGTTTTTATTCTGATGATTTAGTTCATCCAAGTAATTTTGCACTTAAATTTATTTGGGAAAAGTTCGAACAAGTATATTGCTCAAACGATACTATTTTTTTAAGTAATGAAGTAATGAAAATAAAAAGAACGGATAGTCACAAGTCAATACATCCTAATTCTAATAGTGATATTAAAATGAAAGAGGCAAATACTAGTTTAAAAAATAAATTAATTAAAAAATATCCTTATTTAAAAATTTAGTTTTTATTATTCCCAATTTACTGGTATAATACTACCCACATATTGGTTGTTTTCATTTGGCTCAGGATTATCAATAACAACCTTCCAAATGTAATTTGATTTATAAGAAACCATTTTTCCAGTTTTTTGATCAATCCCATCCCAACCTTCATTTGCATTATTAGTTTGATAAACAATATGTCCATCACTAGGATCGATTATAATCATCTGAAATTTCACATTTCGTTTAGTTAAAGCGTATGGTATAAATCTATTTTTACGTGAATCTATAGAAGTTGGAATGAAAGAATTAACAGCCATTAAATTATAGGATTCTTCTATATATATTGACTTACTTAGTCTGCTTTTACATCCGTTTACACCTGTTAATTCTAATGATATTTCATGATTTCCTTTTTTATAGAAATGTGCAGTAGATTTCTTGCCGTTAATATTTTTGTTATTGTAAGACCATAGATAGTTATTTCCAGGTAGATTACATTCGACATTAGTAACTGGAATACCATTTTCAAATTTTGTTGCTAAATCAATATTGAAATCAATAAAAGGTGATTTTTTAACTATAAAAGTTTTAGTATTATTTTCTGTACTAATAGAGTAATTACCAGCTGATTTAAAGGTTACTGAATAGTTAGAATTTTTTGGTATTATTATTAATAAATCATTTCCTTTTAAGATAAGATCAGTATTATTTGGATTTTTAATATTAATTGTTTGACCTTCACATAAATTATTAATTTCAGGTATTATGGAATTTAAACCAAATACAATCTTTTCATTATAATTAATTTTAGGTTCTGTTTCTTCTAAATTAGTGTTATTTTCATCAACAAAAATTATATCATTTTGATTTATATCTTTAGATTTATTTTCAACTTCTAGATTTGTTTTTTTATCAGATATATTTTTTTCTATTGATTTTCGATTATTCTGAGTAATACTTTTTTTGTCTTCAATTAAATTAGTTTTTATATCACGATTATTTTGTTGACTAATTATTTCTTCTTTCTTCATATATTCCATTATCTTATCATTTTTAGACTTTATATTCTTTGATGTAATACTAGAGTCATTTGATGAAAAGTTATATATTATTAAAGAAGAGATTATTATAATTCCAGTAACTAAAGAATATATTTTAATCTTATGTTTATTTTGTAATGATGATTTTGTGTCAAGTTTTGTTTTTAAAGAATGCCAAGCCTTCTCATTATAAGGCATTTCATGATTTTCTAAAATTTTTTTAAAATGGTTTTCTAAATTTTTCATTTTATTTAATATTCATGAATTTTTCTTTTAATATTTGTTTAAGGTTCATTTTAGCTTTTGACAAATTAGATTTAGACGTTCCCTCACTGATTCCAAGAATATGACCAATTTCTTTATGAGTATATTCCTCCATTACATATAAATTAAATACAGTTTTATATGCAGGTGATAATTTATTAATAGCTTCTAGAGCAATTTCAGCTTTCATTTCAATAAATTCTAGTTCTTCTGCTTCAATTATTGGGTTTTCGGATCCAATTTTAAAGTCATTTTCATTATCTGTTAATTTAGGGTTTCTTTTATTTTTACGAATATTATCAATTGCTGTATTACACATAATTCTTCTTATCCATCCTTCAAAAGAACCTTTATAGTCAAATGCTTCTAATTTCTCAAATATCTTTATAAAACCTTTTTGGAGAACTTCCTCAGCTGTATCTCTGTCTAATGTGTAACGCATACAAACACTTATCATTTTTCCATAATAAAGCTTAAATAACTCTTCTTGAGAACGTCTTTTGTTTTCAAGACAACCGTTGATTATATGCTTTAATTTTTCTTTATTCTCCACATTGTTTTCATTAAAAAGACGAGCTAGTTTTTTTCTAGTTGCCTTACAATTAATTTAATTCAGAATTAAAGAGTGTAAAATAAATGATTTTATTAACATTTGTGTTAATTTCGCGAAATATGAATATTATTTTTAAATCAAACATAAAAAAATGAAAGTAACTGTTGTTGGTGCTGGAAATGTTGGCTCTACTTGTGCTGATGTATTAGCACATAAAGAAATTGCTAATGAAATTGTATTATTGGATATAAAAGAAGGTTTTGCAGAGGGAAAAGCCTTGGATATTTGGGAGACTTCCCCAATTGCTTCATATGATTCAAGAACTATTGGTTCTACAAATGATTATTCTAAAACTGAGAATTCGGATGTAGTTGTTATTACATCTGGCTTACCTAGAAAGCCCGGAATGTCTAGAGATGATTTAATTGCTACAAATGCAGGTATTGTTAAAATGGTAACTGAAAATATTATTAAATATTCTCCAAATTCTAAAATAATATGTGTTTCTAATCCATTAGATGTGATGACTTATTGTGCATATTTGACAGCCAATTTTGATAGAAATAAAGTGTTTGGTATGGCAGGTGTATTAGATACAGCTCGTTATCGTTCATTTTTGGCTTTAGAATTAAATGTATCTCCAAAAGATATACAAGCAGTACTTATGGGCGGGCATGGAGATACAATGGTTCCATTACCTAGGTATACTACTGTTGGTGGAATTCCAGTAACAGAATTAATTGATAAAGATAGGTTAAATGAAATTATTGAAAGAACAAAGTTTGGAGGAGGTGAAATTGTTAAATTATTAGGCACATCTGCCTGGTATGCTCCTGGTGCAGCAGCAGCTCAAATGGTTGAAGCAATAGTTAGAGATCAAAAAAGAGTTTTTCCAGTATGTTCATGGTTAGAGGGTGAGTATGGAATGAATAATATTTTTCTAGGTGTACCAGTTATTTTAGGTAAAAATGGCATTGAGAAAATCATTGAGCTTAACCTTAATGATGAAGAAAAAGATATGCTGAATAAGTCTGCGGAAGCTGTAAGAAATGTTATGAATGTTTTAGATAATATGCAATTAAGTGTTTAATTTATTATTATTCTAATACAATTTTAACAGATACAGGTAAGTGATCAGAGTAACCATTTAGATATTTTTTTCCTTCATATGTTCTAAATGGAACGACTCGTCCCTTATAGGTGCTTAAAAGGAATTTATTACTATGTATTATTCCTGATCCTTTTTTTGCGTGAATTCCTTTTCTTTTTAATAAAGATTTTGACACAAAAATATGGTCTAATATATTCCATTTTCCTTTATAGTTATGTGTACCTTTGTATTTTCCAGATGATTTTTTTATCATGCTTTTTAGTGACCTTGAAATTATTTTAGTACTAATATTTTTGGGGTAATCATTTAAATCTCCCATGAATAAAATTTTACTTTTAGGATTTAATTTCATTATAGAATCTATAAACGTTTTAGCTGAATATGCTGCTGCTAAACGTTTCGGTTCACTTTCTTTTATTCCTCCATATCTACTTGGCCAATGATTTACCATAATTATTATGGTATCTTCTAAATGATTTAATTTAGCCCATATAATATCCCTAGTAGGAGCATGTTTTCTTGGTAATTGGATTCGTATTATTCCAGATTCACAGAGATTTAATTTTGTTTTATCATATATTATTGCGTTGTCTATACCTCGATTATCTAAGCTTTCATAATGAATAACTTCATGTGTTTCTTTTAAAATACTTTTGTTTACTATATCTTCTACTACAGATTTGTTTTCTATTTCACATAATCCAATAATAATAGGATTTTTGATTGATCTAATAACTGTATTTATTTTTTTTATTTTTTCTTCATATTTTTCTTTATTCCACTTTTTATGTGAATTAGGAAGAAATTCATTATCATTATTTTTTGAATTGATTGTATCAAATAAATTTTCGACATTATAAAAAGCAATGGAGAATTCTTGACCTAATATATTATTCATTGATAATGATATTATAAAAAAAATAAATGAGTGTATAGTAAATTTCATTATTTGCTGACTATTAAATTTCTTGCTATTGGTCCTTCACACATTACAGCATCTAAAATAGATAAACTTGTTTTGAAATTATTTTTTGCTTGAAATACTTGTATGTATGGTGATTTATTTATTTTTTGGAAATTATTTTTATCAACTAATTTCACCCTTAAATCATCATTAGAATATGGCTTAAATTTTTTCGTTATTTGTATTTCGGTATTAATATCTAACCATTTAATTATTCGATTTGTTATGTTGGTGTTAAAGTTAAGGAGTGTTTCTTTGTTTGTAAATAGAAGTTCTTCAATTTCAGATTTATAATAGTTAAAATATGCTGCAGATTGATAACAACTTTTAATAGATCTCCAATGTCTTATTCTCCAATTTTCATCATCTGATAGAATTATATCTTCTGTTTTAGTTTTTGATCCATTAATACGTTTTGTAGGTATAGAGAGTGATATTATTCCATCTGCACTTACGAGTTCACATCTATTTCGATACGTTTGTTTTGGAAAGTTTTCTTTTGCTTCTATTAAAATATTATTATGTTTTGATAGTTCACGAAAATATGCGATACTTCCAAAGTATGATGTTGGAAGAATTACACTCATTATTTAATTATATTAAATAGACGCTCCCATCTAATTCCTTGATAAGGGCTTTTAGAAAACCATACCATTGAAGCTTTTCCGACAATATGATCTTCTGGAACAAAGCCCCAAACTCTGGAATCAGCAGAATTGAATCGATTGTCTCCCATTAGCCAATAATAATTCATTTTAAATGTATATTCATTTACTTTTTTATTATCAATCCAAATTTCATTATTTATTTCTTTTAGAGAGTGTCCTTCATACGCAGTTATTATTCTTCTGTACCAAGCAATATTTTGGTTGTTTATTTTTATTTTTTGACCTGCATAAGGTATTTGAAATTTATTAAAGTCAGTTATAGTATTATTTACATAGAAATCTTTAGGAAAACAATTTAAATTATCTATAAATGTTTTTGTATTTATGTCTATACTATCTTGTATTTGAGGATATCTAACTAGATTGAAAATTCCTTCAGGATTTGCTCTTTTTAATTTTTCAAGTTGATTATTTGTTAAGTTCATAATATATGTCCCATTTCCGTTTGGATTTATATAATAATCACCACGAGTATCTTCTAAATCATATTTCTCATCCATTCTAGATTTTGATGGAAGAAGAACATTAGAAACTATGTATTGTAAATTTTGATTTTCAGGAACAAATGCTTTTTCATTATTAACATATAAAATAGAATTGATAATTTGTATTGTATCGCCAGGAATTCCAACACACCTTTTAATATAGTTTTCTCTTTTATCAACTGGCCTGTATATTAAACCATAATGTTTTATTGTGCCTCCGGTACTTTGGTCATATGCAATTTTATCTTCAGCTAATTTTTTTCTTGCTTTTTTTCTCCAAATCTCATAATTTTCAATAAACTCATTACCATAAAAATTAATTAGTTTATTTTTTGATTGCTGTAACGCAAATGCTGCAACGTTTTCATTATTCAATATAATTTGAGAGTTAGCTTTTTTAATACTATCTATAAATTGTTTTTTTATTTTGGGTAAATAAGAATTGTTTTCTTGCCAGAGTAATAAAGCTTCTTTATTCAAAATTCCATGATAGTCATGTCCCATTAATCCGTTTGGCATTCTTGGGTCATATACAGCTGTATCTCCTGATGGGTAATTAAAAACTACCACATCGTTTCTTTTGACGTTTGAAAATCCTGGAAGTCTAGTATATTCAAGAGTCTCTAATTCAGTGTATGATTTTATATTTATCCAAGGAACTGTATTGTGAACTAAAGGGTAGGATAGAGGTGTTACAGGCACTTTAGGTCCATATATAAGCTTATTCACAAATAAGAAATCACCAACCAATAATGTTTTTTCCATAGAACCGGTAGGTATTTGAAAAGGTTCAAAAACATATGTTCTAATAATACTTGCTGCTACAAGTGCAAAAATGATGGAATCTCCCCATTCTTTTACTTTTGATTTTTTTCCAGGTTTGTGTCTAGTCACTGCTCCAAGTCCTAAAGCAATTATATGTCCAATAATTGGTAAAGCTAAAAACAATGCTATGTGGTCACCCCATTCACGTTCAGACATTTCTTTACTATTTGCCCAATTAGTTTCAGGTAATAATATATTTTTTTCTTTTGTTATCCTAAATAAAATTATGTAAGGAAAGAAAATACCTTGAATGGTATCAATGAATGAAAAATAACCAAATCTTCTAATATAAGAGGTGTTTAAAACTGACCACATTATTAGGTGTGCACCTGGTACTATCATTAGTAAAGACCACCAAGGTTTTTTACATCCTAATTTAAAAGCAATAAAATAATTATATATAGGTATTAATGCTTCCCATTGTTTTCGTTCAGCTTGTTTAAAACTGATGAACCAGAACGATATGTATGGATGAATTAGAATTAATAAATAAAAGTAGAATATGTTCATTTTTTTATTATTTAATTAAGTCGTGCATAGTGAAAACACCTTTTTTATTGATAATCCATTCGGCAGCTATTATAGATCCCAGGGCAAAGCCATCACGATTTTTTGCTATATGTTTAATTTTAATTGTATCGATATGAGATTCATATGTTATTTCGTGTTGACCAATAGTTTGTTCTTTCCTGATTGATTTTATAGGTATTTGGTTGCTCGATTTTTTTGTTACTTCTTTTTTCTGTAGTATCCATGAATCGTATTTGTTTTTTTCATGAATAATATCTTTGACCAAAGAGATAGCAGTACCTGATGGAGAATCTTTTTTTTCTGTATGGTGAGTTTCTTCTATGCTTGGTTTATACTCATTTTTAAAGGAGATTAATCTTGCTAATTTTTTGTTGATTTCAAAGAATATATTTACTCCAATACTAAAATTAGATGCATGTAACATAGAACCATTATTTTCTTTCACATAATCAGAAATCATAGGTAAATCATCTTCCCAGGCAGTTGTACCTACAATAATAGGCGTGTTTTTTTTAACACAATATTTTATATGATTTAAGGCTAAATTAGGTTCGCTAAATTCAATTGCTACATCAATTTTTGAGAAATCAATATTTGTGATGGGGTTTTGACTATTACTTTTTGCTGTAATTTTATGTCCACGATCTAAAGCTATTTTTTCAATAGCTTTACCCATTTTTCCGTATCCAATTAAACCAATATTCATCAATTTCTATTTAAACAAAAATAAATTATTTATATGTTTTGTGGCTAATACTTATTAATTAAAATTTATTGATAATTGTATTCCTGCATTTTGATAATTTAAAATCGTTGGATTTATTGATAGAGAAAGATCTTTGGAAATATCAAAGTTAACAAAATGAGCTTCAACACCTGCGTCGGTTAATTGAAGTATGTATACTAGGGTAGCTGCAACTATAGATAAATCACGCCAACCTATATATTGATTATAAAGAGTCAAAACTTGATCAGTATTTTGTAAATCAGCCCATTCAATATTTCCTAAATCACCATTTTGTCTTGCTATGTACTCATTTTTAAGTGATTTTTGAGTTATTTGATTTGTTATTAAAAAGTATGATGATACTCCCAAACCTGAATATATTAAAGGTACTTTCCAAAATCCTTTTTTTTTACCTTTAGGCATAGCTATGTGATTATATATTTGACCAGAGCCTGGTATGAGCCCGGATAGAATGACTGCTTTTTTTATAGAATGCTTGTTCTTAAAGTCTTCCTCTATTTGTTTGTGTTTATTGTTGAAAAATAAGTGATTTAGATTATTATAATCTAGTTTACTTGTTTGTGCGAAAACTATGTTAGATCCTATAAAAAATAAAAGGAGAAAAAGTTTCATTATTTTTTAAATAATTCGATGATTCGATTAAGTTCTTTATTTGAATTAAAGTTGATAATTATTTTACCATTTCCTTTTTTGGATTTTTTTATATCAATTTTTGTTGAAAGTTTACTACTTAGATATTCTTTTAAAATAAAGTCACTTTGATTATTTTTAGATCTATTTAGTGATTCATTCTTCTTATTTTCTTTATTTAATGCGCTTGTTTTTTTTTGTCGTAAAATTGATTCTAAATCCCTTACAGATAATTTTTCACTTACTATTCTATTAAATAAGTTTATTTGAGTATTTTGATTATTAATAGATATTAATGCACGTGCATGTCCCATGGAAATTTTTTTTGATTTTACTCCAGATTGAATCTCTATAGGCAATTTAAGAAGTCTAATGTGATTGGCAATATTAGACCTGCTTTTAGATATTTTTTCACTTAGTTTTTCTTGTGTTAAATTACATTCTTTAATTAATCTCGAATATGACAAACCTATTTCTATGGGATTAAGGTTCTCACGTTGAATGTTTTCAACTAATGCCATTTCAAGCATTTTTTGGTCATTTGAAATCATTATGTATACTGGGACAGTCTTAAGGCCAGCTATTTTTGAAGCTCTCAATCTTCTTTCTCCTGAAATTAACTGATATTTTCCTCGGCCTAATTCTCTAACAGTTAGCGGTTGAATAATACCATGTTCCATAATTGAATTACTTAATTCAGTTAAGGGTTCTTTTTCAAAATTAGTTCTAGGATTAAATGGATTTTCTTCTATAGAAGAAATAGGGATGTTGGAAATAGTACCTAGAAGATTATTGACTCTTTTTGAATTATTATTTATATCAGAGTTTTCTAATAATGCACTTAACCCTTTTCCTAGTGCTGAACGTTTTGTTGTTTTATAGTTCGTCACTTAATTCAATTTTATTAAAATTATTTAAGATTTTTGTTGAGTCATTATTTTGAAGAATTTCACGAGCTAAGTTTAGATAGTTTACACATCCCTTGCAAGTTGCATCATGCATTACAATAGTCTCTCCATAACTAGAGGCTTCACCTAATTTAGTATTTCTGTGTATAACTGTATCAAATACAATTTCTTGAAAATGCATTTTAACTTCATCTACAACTTGATTTGCAAGTCTTAATCTTGTATCATACATTGTTAGTAATATACCTTCAATTTCTAAATTAGTGTTCAATCTACCTTGAACAATTTTTATTGTATTTAATAATTTACCAAGACCTTCTAAAGCAAAATATTCACATTGAACTGGAATAATGACAGAATCTGCTGCTGTTAATGAATTAACAGTTATTAAACCAAGAGAAGGTGAACAATCAATTATTATGTAATCATATTCATCTTTAATTTTATCTAAAGAAAGTTTTAAAATTTTTTCTCTATTTGGAAGGTTAATCATCTCAAGTTCTGAGCCAACTAGATCTATATGAGAAGGAATAATATCTAAATTTGGATTTTTTGTTTTAATTATTATGTCCTTTGGATCTATATTATTTATTAAACAATCATATATGTTTTTTGAGTTTTTAGAGTCTATTCCTAATCCCGAAGTTGAATTTGCTTGAGGATCAGCATCGATTATAAGTGTCTTGAATTCAAGAATACCTAAGCAACCACTTAAATTAATTGCAGTAGTAGTCTTTCCTACACCACCTTTTTGGTTAGCAATAGCAATAATTTTACCCATTCGTATTAATCATAAATATGATATAAAGATACACCAAATTGAAGTTAAATAGAATTAATTTTATTAGTAGTTATCAACAGGAAGATACAGTTGGTAATAATGTATTTTACAAATCGTTAAAGCTAATATCTTCGCTTGTTTCGGTGTTTTTATAGTTGTCTGTTTTATACTTTCCAGAAGCATTAAGTTCAGTGATTTTTTCAATTGTTTCTTTAAAAGCATCTTCAAATTTTTGAAAATCTTCTTTGTATAAAAATAATTTATGTTTTTGATAAGATTCCTGTCCGTCAATTACTCTTTTTTTACTTTCTGTTAAAGTTATATACAACTCATTTCCCTTTGTTGATTTAATATCAAAAAAGTAAGTTCTTTTCCCAGCTCTAACAACTTTAGAAAACACTTCATCATTTCTGTCGTAATCCATAGACTTTATTTTAAATTATTTACAATAAGCAAATATGCTTAATTTTATTTAATCAATCAAATGTATTGAATTGTATGTAACTAATTTTCATTTAATTGTTTTTTATATAAATCTGCATACATTCCATTTAATTTAATTAGTTCTTCGTGATTCCCTTCTTCAATAATATGTCCATTTTTTAGAGTAATTATTTTTGACATGTTTCTTAAAGAAGAAATTCTATGGCTTATGATAATAAATGTCGTGGATCTTCTTTTTTTTAAATTAGATAAAATAATATCTTCTGTTTCCGTATCTAGTGATGAGAACGAATCATCTAGAATTAAAAGTTTTGGATTACGGATTAATGCACGCGCTATACTTATCCGCTGTTTTTGTCCTCCACTTAAATTTACACCGCGTTCACCTAGTAAAGTATCATATTTGTCATTAAAATCTATTATATTATGATGTATGTGTGATTCTTTTGCTATTTTTTCAATATCTGCATTTTTTGAATTTTTCTTTTTAATACCAAATAATATATTGTTTCTAATTGAATCTGAGAATAAGAATGTATCTTGAGGAACAAGTCCAGATTGATTTCTGAATTCGTTTAAATTTATTTCTTTTAAATTAATACCACTTATGGTTATTTTTCCAGAATTTGGTTCAATCTGGCGCATCAATAGCTTAATTATTGTTGATTTTCCAGCACCAGTTTTCCCTATTATACCCAAAGATTCGCCTTTTTTTATTTTTAAATTTAAATTTTTAATTGCTGTTATGTCAGAGTCAGGATAGGTATAAGAAACATCAATGAATTCAATCTCTCCATCGAATTCGAAAGATTTATTATTGCTATCAATAACTTCTGCTTTTTCATTTAAAAATTCATTTATTCGAGTCTGGCTAGCAGCTGCTCGAGATGTTAGAGAAGAAACCCATCCAATTGATGCAAAAGGCCATGTTAAGTGATTAACATAAAAAATGTATTTTAAAATTTCTCCCTGAGTTATTTTGTCGTTATAATGAAATAAACCGCCTAGATATATGCAAAGAATAGTACTAATTCCAATTAATATAAAAATGGTAGGTAAGAATAGAGCGTTTGTTAGAACCAATTTCATGGTTTTTCTCTTATATTCTTCTGTCGAGTAATTAAATTTTTTATCTATTTCTTTTTTCCTATTAAATACCTTGATTATTCTAATTCCAGAAAATGTTTCTTGAGCTAATGTTGACATTTTTGATTGTTCTTTTTGAACATCTAAACTTAGCTTTCCAATTCTGTTTGTGACTTTATAGATGATAAAAGACATAATTGGTAATGGAATTAAAATAATGACAGTAAGGGGAATGTTAATGTTAATCATGTTTTTAATTACCATAATACTAAGCGCTACAAGATTAATTGAATACATGATTCCTGGCCCTAGGTACATTCTTACTTTTGAAACATCTTCAGAAATTCGGTTCATCAAATCACCAGTATTATTTTTTTTATAAAACGAGTAATTTAACTTTTGATATTTTCTATATATTTCATTTTTTAAATCATATTCAATAAACCTTGACATTGTTATGATCATATGTCTTGTTAGAAAAAGGAAAAAACCTGATATAATAATTAGACCTATTATTATTCCTCCAGCCTTTATTGCTATGAACAAAACTGTATTTTTTGATTTAGAATTATCCCAATTTATTAATTCATCTGTAAAATCACCAAAAAATTCAGGCATCTCTACCTTGAACCAGTTGCTTGCAAATATGAAAAAAAATCCTAAAAGGAATCTCCATTTATATTTAAATAAATATTTATTGAGGTAGCTAAGTGACTTCATCTAATAATTTTCTATTTTTGCCACGCTCATTTACGACGACGTTGTAAATTTATATAATTGACATGAAATAACGTTTATCATTTATATGTTTGAAGTAAAAAATATTGAAGGTGTTAATTTAAAAGAAAATCCTGTGATTGCTAAGATGAGTAAATATAATCATGAACAATTACTTTTTTGTAATGATAATGATACAGGCTTGAAGGCTATAATTGCAATTCATAACACTAAATTGGGACCGGCTTTAGGTGGTACTCGAATGTGGAATTATAATAATGAAACAGAAGCTTTAGATGATGTATTAAGATTATCGAGGGGTATGACTTATAAAAATTCGATATCGGGCTTAAATTTAGGTGGTGGTAAAGCTGTTATTATTGGTGATTCTCATACTATGAAATCAGAAGCTTTATTTAGAAGATTTGGAAGGTTCGTTCATAGTTTGGCAGGAAATTATATTACCGCTGAAGATGTTGGAATTGAACCTTTAGATATGACATATGTTGGTGTGGAAACTAATTATGTTGTTGGTTTACCTGGTAAAAGTGGAGATCCATCTCCTGTTACTGCTTATGGAACTTATATGGGAATGAAGGCATGTGCTAAAATTTTATATGGTTCAGATTCACTTTCAGAAAAAGTTGTTGCAATTCAAGGAGTTGGACATGTTGGAGAGTATTTAATTAAATATTTATTAAAAGAAGGTGCAAAAGTATATGTTTCAGATATTCATACTCCATTACTAAATAGAATTTCAAAAGACTATAATGTAAATGTTGTTGGAATAGATGAAATCTATGATTTAGATATGGATATTTATGCACCATGTGCTTTAGGAGCTACATTGAATGATAATACATTAAATAGATTAAAATGTTCGATTATTGCTGGAGCAGCTAATAATCAATTAGAGAAAGAAGATGTGCATGGTATGAAAATTATGGACAAAGGAATTATTTACGCTCCAGATTTTGCTTTAAATGCCGGTGGTGTTATTAATTGTTATTCAGAATTAAAAGGTTTTTCTAATGAATGGGCAATGACTAAAGCAGAGGAAATTTATACGACAATTTATGATATAGTAAAAAGATCGAAAAAAGAAAGTATTCCAACATATCAAATAGCCAATAAAATTGCTGAAGAAAGGATCTTAGATATCCAAAATACTTAAATTTCTTTTAAAAAAGATGCTTAATAGAAGACATTTACGAATAAAAGTTTTGCAATCACTATATGCATTTTACCAATGTAAATCTGAAGATTTAGATAATGTAGAAAAAAATCTTTTTAATTCTTTAGAAAAAATATATGATTTATATATATACTTATTACTGACTTTTTCAGAATTAAAAAAATATGGATTATATAGAATGGAAGAGAGTAAGAAAAAAAATATTCTTACTGATAAGGATATTAATCCAAACAAGAAATTTGTTGAGAACGAGTTAATTAATATTATTGAAAATGATGTAAACTTAATTTACTTATCTAAGGAAAGGAAGTTGAATTGGTCTGGTGATGTAAATCAACAAATGTTTCGTAAAATATATAATGAAGTTATTAAAAGTGATATTTATAATCATTACATGAATAATGGTATTGATGGTTTTGAAGAAGACAAAAAATTTCTAGTTGAATTATTTAAATCAGATATTGCTAATTCAAATGTTTTATATGATTATTTTAATGATAAAAATATTTCTTGGGTTGATGATTTAGATTTAGTTTGTTCGATGATTGTAAAAACAATTAATTCTTTCGAGAAAGGTAATAAATTTGAAATATTTAATTTGTATAAAGAAAATGATGATGAAAAAGCTTTTGTTAGTGAATTATTATTAAAAACAATATTATTTGACAAAGCAAATGAAACATTGATTGATGATTTAACTTTAAATTGGGAGTTTGATCGAATAGCTAAGATGGATGTTATTCTTATGAAAATGGCAATTACTGAATTACAAGTTTTTGACAATATCCCCATCAAAGTCACTTTGAATGAATATATTGAAATATCAAAATATTATAGTACTCCAAAAAGTAATATTTTTATAAATGGTATTTTGGACAAGGCTATTTTATCTTTGTCTAAAGAAAATAAGTTGAATAAAGTTGGATTGGGTTTAAAAAATTAGAATTATGAGATTTTTATTATTCTTTTCTATTATCATTATAATTATTTCTTGTAATAATAATCTTGATATTCAGGTTGGTAATAAGACTATAATGAAGGTTGATTCTTTATTTAATGCCGGAAAAATAATTAAGGGAGAAATGATTACAGCAAAATTTAAAATTGAAAATATAGGCGACTACCCTTTGGTTATAGGAGAAGTTAAAGGTTCTTGTTCTTGTACAGTTGCCGAATATCCAGAAAATCCTATTAATCCAGGTGATTCGGGTTATGTTTTGGCTTATATTAATACAGAAAAGACAGGTGCTGGGATTATAAATAAATCTGTTCGTATAGTTGCTAATACGAATCCTTCAATAAACAAAGTAATTATAAAAGCAAATGTAATTAAGAGATAATTAAAATATGTTGATATGAATCAAATGGTAATGTTGTTAATGATCTTAGTAGTATTTTACTTCTTTATGATCAGACCTCAAATGAAGAAACAAAAAGAATTAAAAAAATTTAGAGAATCTATGGCAGCGGGTGATAAAATTGTCACCATAGGTGGAATACATGGGAAAATTCTTGAAGTAGCTGATTCGACAATTCTAATTGCAACAGAAAGTGGAAAGTTACGAGTTGATAAATCTGCTATTTCTAATTCAGCTGAAGATCGATTAACGACGAAATAATTTAAATTTTTTACGATTTTTTTTTCGTGATTTCTTTAGATTTTCGTTATATATTTTCATTCCATTTTTATATTCTTGTTTATCGATTTTTTTTGTTTTAAAATTAAAATTTATTTTTCCAGATAAGATATCTTGAATTACAATTTCAGTAATCCAATCTTCTCCATATTTGTCATATGTGATATCTAAATTATGTTGCCATAATTTACCTAATGAATTATATAACGAAGCATTTAATTTGCCTCTATATTTTTTAATTATTTGATAAACAGACATACCTGTTTCTCTATGGATTAATTTAAGTAGTAAAGTTCCTTCAGATCTATATAAATCTTTAATATTATAATTGAATTCATCTTTCAAAGATTTGTGTGCATGCTTAGTATATTTTCTTTTTTTTCTTTTTTTATTTAATTTATGAAGGTCTTTTTCGTACTCAATAATTAAATTATTTGCTTTTAAGGCAAGAGGATAGGCAGCACGAAGTCTACTAAGTTGAATTCTATATTTTTGACTGAAATTTTTATCTACATGCATTTCTTGAATATATAATTCTTTTAAATAAGGTATATCTCCTTGACAAAAAGATGTTGCTGAATTTATGATTAATAAAAGAGTTGAAATTATTTTTCTCATAAATTATTTATTAATATTTTTTGTAAAAGAATTATAACAATTTAATAATAATATTATTGTAATAATAAAACAATTATATACTTTTGAAGAACGTTATGAAGATTTTCTTATCGAATATATTAGTTTTATCTTTCATCATCATTAGCCTACCTTTGGCTGTTGGTCATAATCATGAAAATCACAATCATAATGACAATTATAATTGTGATAATCACAATCAAAACTTATTAATAGATGATTTTGATGAATGTTTTTTATGTGATTTCGATTATACTAATTTAAATGCAAGCGTCAAGTTACCATTAAGTTCAAAGTTATTTTTATTTTCTGAATTTACATGTATAAATTTAATTCAGAATAAATACTCGTTATATTCTAGTTTTAACTCTAGAGGTCCTCCTTCTACTTAATTTATTTTAAAAAGCATAGTTAAAATTTTATTAGAGAAAAGTCTATGCTAATTTTTATAATTAAGTATAAATAATCATGAAAAATATTTTATTGATGATTGTATTATCTTTCGTTGTACAATTATCTTTTGGTCAGGAATTTAAAGGAAAGATTCTTGACGTTGAAACGAAAGAAGGAATACCTTTTGCTAATATCTATATAAAAGATGTTCAGGTAAATGCTATTTCAGATTCAATTGGAAATTTTTCCATAGATGTTCCTTTACCTAAAGAAATAAATATCCTTGTTAGCGCTTCATTTTATGAATCAATATTAATGAAAGTTAATTCTTCGCTATTTATTTCAGTAGGATTAATAAAGTCTCATTTAGAGCTTGATGAGGTTTTATTGAGGCCAAAGTCAGGAACAATGCAACGTGACAATATTATTAGAGTAGATAGATTGTTGATTAAAGATTTAAATACAGTTCCTGTATCTAATTTATCCGAAGCTCTTTCTAACATCAATGGTGTACAGGAAGCATCAATGGGGCCAGGTATTTCAAAACCTGTAATACGAGGAATGCAAGGAGTAAGGGTACTTTCAGTTCTTAATGGAATGAGGTTAGAGAATCAACAATGGGGTGCAGATCATGGTTTGGGTATTTCTCAACTTGGTATAGGTGCATTAGAAGTTATAAAAGGCCCAAATTCATTACTCTATGGAGTTGATGCATTTGGAGGAGTTGTATATATAGAAGACGAAAAGTTTGAAAGTCAAAATGCATATTCGGTTAATATTAATTCAAAATTTGAATCAGTTAATCTTGGTTATACAAATTCAGCTTTAATTAAGTTATCAAAAAAGAAATTTCGTTTTAATCTTGGTGCTTTACATTCTAGTTTTTCAGATTTTCAAATGCCAAATGGAAAGTATCTTGCTGACTCCCGTTATCAGGATATGGGTGTTAAAACTAGAATATCATATAATACAAATAACTGGGTTATGAATATGTATTATATGTTTTCTCATAGTTACAATGGTATACCAGGTCATACTCATGACTCAATACCTGACCCTGAAAGTTTTATGTTAGATTTTCAAAATAGACAAAGAAATATTCCAGCTCAAAATATAAATAATCATCTATTTCAATTAAATAATAAATTTTTTCTCGGAAAAAATAAGATTGATCTTATGTTAGGATATACAAATAATAGTTTAAATGAATACGATGAAAAGTTTACTATTCCAGGTTTAGGTATGTCATTACAAAATATACTTTATCACCTTAGATATAATATAAAATCTGGTTCATGGACTATTAAATCTGGGATACAAGGAATGTATCAAATAAATAAAAACATAGCTGAAGCAGAAGAACAACTAATTCCTGATTTTGATCAACTAGATAATGGTATATATTCAATAATTAGTTATAAAACTAATTCAAATTTTAGTTTTCAATTTGGTGGAAGGTATGATTTAAGGAACTTAAATGCTAGTGATGATTTTAGTTCTAAATATTCATCTCCTAATTTTTCAATTGGTGGTAAATATGAATTTGGATCGATAAACAGAAACACTTTACTTCTTAACATTTCTAGTGGTTTTAGAGCTCCTCATGTCTCAGAATTATTAGTAAATGGAAAACATCATGGAGCCTTGAGATATGAGGTTGGTAATCCCAACTTAAAATCTGAGCGTGCTCTTCAATTTGATTTAAATTATGAATTAAATAATGAGCATTTATCTTTTGTTTTCAATCCATACTATAATTACATAAATAATTATACTCAAATTGTCGCGCAAGATTCAATTGTTGAAAATTTACCATTATTTAATTTTGAACAAATAGATAAAGCACAGCTTTATGGATTTGATACGAAAATCCATTTCCATCCACATTTTGCACATTGGTTACATTTAGAGGGTTCATATTCGTTAATTTATGGAGAATCCCTTAATAGATCTGAAAATTTAGCGTTGATTCCACAACCAAGATTAAATTTTGTTTTAAGAGTTAAATTTAAAAAGAGATTTAAATTTAATTTAGAAGAAATTGTAGTTCAGAATTCACACTTTTTCGCACAAAATAGAGTGACAACATACGAAACTACTTCTTCAGGATATGATTTATCAAACATTGGTCTAAAATTTAAATGGTTTATTAAAACACCTCTTGAAATTAATTTTGGAGTCAAAAATATATTTAATGCTGAATATATTAATCATCTTTCCAGACTTAAAAATATTAATGTTTTTAATCCTGGCAGAAACTTTTATATAAGCCTTAATTATTTAATAAAACGGAATTTTAATTAGTGTAATAAGTTTATTAGATAAGTTAAAACAAATAAATAACAAACAAATAAATAACAAACAAATGAAAAACAAACAAATGAAAAATCGATTATTTTTATTAGGTTTTATTTTAACTGGAACACTTCTTTTATCATGTAATAAAGAGGAATGTCATGAATGTCATTATGATGGACCTGGTGGGACTGAAGTTGAGTTAGGTGAACAATGCGGAGATGCTTTAGAAGCATTAGAAGCAAATGGTTACAATGTAGATGGTACAAATTACGTTGTTCATTGTCATGAACATTAGTATTTGAATTATTTATTTAAAAAAGGCAGAGAATTTCTCTGCCTTTTCTATATATTTTTAACTTAGTTAAAATTCTTTTATTAATAATAAATAGCTCTTCTTACTTTAGTTATATATTTAGCTAATCTAATTACTTGTTTAGTGTATCCGAATTCATTATCATACCAAGCATATATAACAGCATTTCTGCCATCTTTAGATACAATTGTTGCATTGGAATCAAAAACTGAACAACACGTATTTCCTATAATATCATTAGAAACTAATTCAGGGTCTAAAGCGTAATAAATTTGATTAACTAAATCTCCATTCAATGCTGCGTATTTAATTAAGTTATTTACTTCTTCTATAGTGGTTGATTTTTTAAATTCAAGATTAAGAATTGCCAACGAACCATTTGGAGTTGGAACACGTACCGCATTTGCTGTTAATTTGTCTTTTAAATCAGGAATTACTTTTGTTACAGCTTTTCCTGCGCCTGTTGAAGTAATTACCATATTTATCGCTGCAGAACGACCTCTTCTAGGTTTTTTATGCATGTTATCAAGAAGATTTTGATCATTTGTATATGCATGAACTGTCTCAATATGACCTTTCTTAACTATAAATTCATCGTTTAAGACCTTTAAAATAGGGGATATTGCATTTGTAGTACATGACGCAGCAGAACATATCTTATCATTTTCAATATTTAATTCTTTTTGATTTATTCCATAAACAATATTTGGTATTTCTTTACCAGGTGCAGTTAATAGAACTCTTGAAGCCCCTTTTGCTTCAAGATGACGTGATAAGGATTTTCTATCTGTAAATACTCCTGTATTGTCAATAATTAAAGCATTATTTATTCCGTAATTTGTATAATCAATTTCTTCAGGCTTATTAGCACAAATCATTTTTACTATTTGACCATTTATAATCAAGGATTCATTTTTTAAATCTAATTTGACTGTTCCATTAAATGCGCCATGTACCGAATCATTTTTTAATAATGCTGCTCTTTTAATAAGATCATTTTCTGAATTACTTCTTGTTACGATTGCTCTAAGTCTTAATTGTTGGCCTTTACCAGCTTGTTTAATTAATTCTCTGGCTGCTAATCGACCAATTCTTCCGAATCCGTATAAAACAACATCTCTGGGTTCAAAATCTAAATTATCTTTTTTTTCAAACCCTAAAAGTTTTATTTTTAGAAAATCAAGCATTTCAGTTTCCTTGGTTTGGTTTAACCACTCACTTGCCAATTTCCCTATATCCAATTTTGCAGGAGCAAGATCCATTGATAGAATTATCTTAGCTAATTCAGATGTAGTAAAAATATCAACAGGTTTATTAACTACATTTCTAGAATATTCATGTAATTTTAATATTTCAGAGATAGTAATATCTACAAGGTGGTTTCTGAAGAAGACTAATTCAATTCCATTATTGTAAAGTAGTTCACCAACTTTACTTGATAATTTTACAGCAGCCCTTTCTTTCTGAATATGTAATTCTAATTCGCTTTCGTAACCTGATAATCTTTTCATGTTGAATATGTATTAAATAAAAAGTGCCCTGATGGGCACCTTCTAAATTTTTATCCTAAATAAGCTTTAAGTAGTTTGTTTCGAGAAGTATGTCTTAAACGACGAATGGCTTTTTCTTTAATTTGCCTTACACGTTCACGTGTTAAATTAAATTTAGCTCCAATTTCTTCTAGGGTTAGTCCATGATTCATTCCAATACCGAAGAATAAACGAATAATTTCTCTTTCTTTATCTGTTAATGTACTTAACGATCTTTCAATTTCTCTTTGAAGAGATTCCGACATTAATTCATGGTCTGCTTTTGGAGAATCATTATTTGACATAACATCCATAAGTGTACCCCCGTCTTCAGAAGTAGATAGGGGAGCATCCATTGAAACATGCCTTCCAGAAACGTTTAAACTTTCCTTGATTTTATCTTCGGGAACCTCTAAAGCTTCTGCCAATTCTTCAGCTGATGGTGGTCTTTCAAATTCTTGTTCAAGGCGTGAAAAAGCCTTGTTTATTTTATTTAAAGATCCAACTTGATTTAGAGGAAGACGAACAATTCTTGCTTGTTCTGCTAATGCTTGAAGTATTGATTGACGTATCCACCAAACGGCGTATGAAATAAATTTGAATCCACGTGTTTCATCAAATTTTTGGGCAGCTTTTATTAAACCTAAATTTCCTTCGTTTATAAGATCGGGTAATGTTAGTCCTTGATTTTGATATTGTTTAGCTACTGATACTACAAATCGAAGGTTTGCTCTTGTTAATTTTTCAAGTGCTCTTTGATCACCTTGTTTAATTTGTCTTGCTAATTCTACTTCTTGCTCTGCTGTTATTAACTCTTCTTTACCAATATCTTGAAGGTACTTATCTAAAGATTGACTTTCACGATTAGTAATAGATTTAGTTATTTTAAGTTGTCTCATTATCTTTCTCTTCTTTGGACTATTTATGAATATTTAATTTCTTATAAGAATAATTGTGGATGCAAAGATAAGGCTAAAAAAAACCATTTTCAAAAAAAATAAACGTTAAAATTAAAAATATACAATTATCATCTTAAAATATTGATTTATAGACCAAAGCCGACAAATTCTCTTTTTCCACTTTCTGTTATTATCTCTAAAAGAATACCTCTGTTAGAGCTATTTAATTTTGAAGTAACTTGTTCCACTGATTCAACTGTTTCATTATTTATTTTTAAAATAATCATACCTTCTTTTAATCCTAGTGATTTTAGTTTTCCAGTATTTAAAGATTTTATTTTAACTCCGGTTAAAATGTTTAATTCTTTTTTCTCTTTATTTGTGATTTCAACAAAAGTAGCACCAAGTGCTACATTTTTTTTGATTTCTTCTTTACTTACAAGTTTTGTTTCACCATCACTATTTCGGAGTATAATTTCTTTAACAACTTCATTCCCTTTATCATTTCGTATGGTAATATTTACTTTGTCTCCAGGTCTTCTTTTGCCAACTTCTTCTTGAAGTGAAGCAACTGAGTTAACTGTTTTTAATCCAATTTTTAGTATTACATCTCCTTCTTTGACTCCGGCCTTTTTTGCACTTCCATTTTCTAAAACCCCAGCGACATAAACTCCTTTAATATTTTTCAAGTTTTTTTCTTCTACTAACTCCTGTGTTATGTTGGTTATTTGAACTCCTAAGTATCCACGTTGTACTATACCATAATCCACTAAATCAGTCATAACTTTTTTAACAAGATTCACTGGAACAGCAAAAGAATAGCCAGTATAACTACCAGTTTTTGATGCAATAGCAGTGTTTATACCAACTAATTCACCGTTTGTGTTAACTAAAGCGCCACCAGAATTTCCTGGATTTACGGCTGCATCTGTTTGAATAAATGATTCAATTGGAACAATATTTGAGTTTGAACGTTCTGATAATAAATTTATATTACGTGCTTTAGCAGAGACAATACCGGCTGTTACAGTACTTGTTAAATTGAAGGGATTTCCTACTGCTAATACCCATTCGCCAACTTGAATATTGTCACTATTTCCTATGGGGATAGCAACTAATCCTTTTTCTTCAATTTTTAATACTGCAATATCTGTTGATGGGTCAGCACCTATTATTTTGGCGTTATATTTACGATTATCATTTAGTGTTACTTCTATTTCTTTTGCATTTTCGATTACGTGATTATTTGTAACGATATAACCATCAGTTGATACAATTACCCCTGAACCTGAACCTGAACCATATTGTTTATATTCTCTTCCTCCTGCACCTGGACCATAAAAAAACTCAGAAAATATGTCTCTTTGAAATGATGTTGTTTCTACTTTGGTTGTAACATGAACAACAGAATTGAGAGTGTTTGATGAAGCGTTCACAAAATCAGTATTACTAGATATTATTCCATATCTCGAACTAGTCTTTTTTCCAGTAATTTGTGTTGCATTATCATTAACATGATTTAAATAAAGTTTAGGATTTTCTTTATTTAAATCAAAAAACATATTGAATGTTAAAAAAGCTGTCAATGGAATTATTCCACCTATAATTCCTATTCCAAAAAGTTTAAGTTTATTTTTCATATTCTAATTTTGTTTTTATTTAAGCAATTATTAAGCCAAAGGTCTATTTTTTTATAATTATTTTCAAATAATAACGATAAAAAAATGAAAATGTTTTATTTTTTTTTTGTTAAAAAAGAAGCTTAATATTGTCATTTTATTGATATAAACTAGTTTTGTTTTATGAGAATACATTTTTCAAAATATCATGGCTCAGGAAATGATTTTATAATCCTTAATAATATGTTAGGTGATTATGATTTATTAAGTATTTCTCAAATTCAATTTTTGTGTAACCGCCATATTGGAATAGGAGCTGACGGATTAATTAAAATATCAAAAAAGAAAGGCTTTGATTTTGAAATAGAATATTTTAACTCTGATGGTAGCCAAAGTTTTTGTGGAAATGGTGCTAGATGTTCTGTTGCTTATGCTGAATCAATCGGAATTATAAATAATAAAGCTTTTTTTTATGCTATAGATGGGCCTCATAAAGCATTTGTTAAATCAGATAGTGTATGTTTAGAGATGTCTTCAGTTGAAAAATATGAAACTAATGGAGATGATTTTATTATAAATACAGGTTCTCCACATTATATTCATATTTTAGATGATATTAGGAATTGTGATGTTGTAAAATATGGAAGGTCAGTTAGATTTCAAGAATGTTTTGATCCAGAAGGTATTAATGTAAATGTTATGTCTATTGTTTCAAAAAATGAAATTAATATTGCTACTTATGAACGAGGTGTTGAAAATGAAACTTTATCTTGTGGTACTGGTGCTGTTGCTTGTGCACTAATCTTTATGATAGTAAAAAATAAAAGTGAAACTGAAATTAAAATTAATACTAAAGGAGGATTGATAAAAGTTTCGGCTAAAAAAAATAATGATAGTTTTCATGATATCTGGTTAACTGGTCCTGTGAAATTTGTATTTGAAGCATTAATTGATGTGTGATTTTAAACTTGAAAGTGTAAAAAAATTTGAACTTCAAAAAGTTTCAAAAGGAATTGTTATATGGGTGTTACATGCTGACAAAAAACCCCCTCATATTGGTCTTTCAGTCGATGGTTGTTTTTTTAGTTTAAAAGCCAGAGGAAAGGATGTTGATGTACCAATTGAGAGTGTTGTAAGTTTAATGAATATAAAAAAAACAGCATTCATTTGTTTTTGCTTGAAGGATTGTATTTCTAAAAAAGATGTTTCTAATTCCTTTAATTTTTTTCATAATACTATACCATATAAGATTACTTGTCTTGAACCAATAAAAAAAATTCTCAATGAGCATAATTCTAATAAAATAGTAGAATTGCTTTTCTGTCTTGATCAAAAGAAAAGAATAGAAGGTGTATATGGATTAAATTTACCTGAAGATTTTAATGGTATTAAAGATTATAATCTTGATGATATAAATAAAAGATTGATTTTTTTAAGTCAAGATTTATGAGTGTATATATTAGACCAATTAGATATGATGATGCCATTAAAGTTTTACAATGGGAAAACGATATTGAAAATTGGCGTGTTAGTGATAATAGTTCTAAGTATGAATTAGCGGATATTTTAAGGTTGATTGATTCATTAGATGATATAAGTCATTCAAGACAAGCTAGATGGATTATATGTGATTCAAAAACTAATTTTAGATTGGGTGCAGTTGATTTGTTTGAGATAAATTTAATTGAAGAAAAAGCTAGAGTAGGTATATTAATAGCTGATAAGGAAAATAGAAAAAAAGGTTTTGCCTATAAAGCGATTCAACTGCTTGAGGTTGAAGCTTTAAATATAGGTGTTAATAAGTTGATTTGCACGATTTATTCTAATAATAAAGCAAGTTTAGCTTTATTTGAAAAGTGTAATTTTAAAAAAAAGGATTCTTTAGAAAAGAGTTATATTTCTAATGATGATTATATTGATTTAATATTATTTGAGAAATGTTTAAAAGACTAATTGTTATTTTTTTGTTTCTATTTGCTTTTTTGTCTTTCTATAATAGAAATTATATTATTCGTTTGTTTAAAGAAGATACAAGAACAATAAATACTTCTGAGGTGAAACTGCTATTTCGAGAAGATCCTTCATTAGATGAGTTAATTTCTCGATTGATTGCTAATGAAATTATTTTAAATGGAACTCATTTTCGAGATTATGTTATTGGTAATAAAATTGATGTGAATAATTTCGCTGCTGGTAAGTATATAATTTTATCACAAACTCAAATTTCATCATTGGTTAATGGTTTTCTTAAAGACGATGATGGCAATGGAAAATCAGAAGTTAAGGTTAATGTTGATTTTAATAGATGTAACAATATTCAAGATATTGCCTCAAATATTAGTAATTGTATATTAGCAGACAGCTCTGAAATTGCCTCTTATCTGTCTGATAAAAAAACACATGATTTTTATGGTTTTACTTATGAACAAATGCCTGCGTTATTTTTACCAGAAAGATATCTAATGTATTTTGATACTGATGCGAAGAAATTCACTTCTTTTATGGCTAATGAGTTTAAAAATTTTTGGAATGAAGACCGTATAAAAAAAATGAAAAGTATAGGTTTTAATTTACCTTCAGAGGTGGTTACAATAGCAAGTATTGTTTATTCTGAATCTAAAATAAAGAGCGAATGGCCAATTATTGCTAAATTATATATAAATAGACTTAATAAAGGTATGAGATTACAATCTGATCCAACTTTTAAATTTTGTTGGGGTAATAAATTGAATGGTGTTGAACGTTTATTAAATAAGCATAAAGAAATAGATTGTCCTTATAATACTTACAAGTATTTTGGTCTACCTCCTGGTCCAATTTGTTTGGTTTCTAGAGATGTTATAGATTCGGTCTTAAATCCTGCAGATGTTGATTATATTTTTATGTGTGGTAGACCTGGTGGTAAAGGACATAATTTTGCAGTTACTAACACTGAACATGAGAAAAATGTTCAAATATATCGATCTTGGTTAAAAAAATATTTATTAAAAAAGAACGGCTAATATGAAACGAAGATTTTTTTTAAAATTCGGGCTAAGTGCATCAGCTTTAAGCTTTATAAAACCATCAAAGGCAATAGATAATTTACATGGATTTACAAGTAATTCAGATAGTATTGTAAAACCAATAGTAATATCTACTTGGGAGCATGGTATGGCTGCTAATGAAAATGCATGGGATATTTTGAGTGCTAATGGTTCTTCTCTTGATGCTGTAGAGATTGGTGTAAAGACAACTGAGGCAGATATGACAAATAGAAGTGTTGGTATTGGAGGTAGGCCAGATCTTAGTGGACAAGTTACATTAGATGCTTGTATAATGGATTCTAATTCTAATTGTGGATCTGTAGCTTGTTTAGAAGGTATTAAACATCCAATTTCAGTTGCTCGAAGGGTAATGGATGACACTCCTCATGTTATGTTGGTAGGTCAAGGTGCTAAAGATTTTGCTTTAAGTTGTGGGTTTAAACACATTAAGTCGCCTATAAAAGAAGTAAAAAAAGAATGGAGAGAATGGAAGAGAGGTAATAAAGAGAAATTTAAAAAACCAATAATCAATAGTGAGAATCATGATACTATTGGTATGTTGGCTTTAGATGCTAATGGTAATTTAAGTGGTGCTTGTACTACAAGTGGATGGGGGTATAAGCTTCCAGGTCGAGTTGGGGATTCTCCAATTATTGGTGCAGGTCTTTTTGTTGATAATGAAATAGGTGCTGCTTGTGCTACTGGATTGGGTGAGGCTGTAATCCGTATTTCTGGAAGCCATACTGTTGTAGAGTTAATGAGACAGGGTTATTCACCCCAAGAAGCTTGCAAAGAAACTGTATCTAGAATTATTTCTAAACATAAAAATTTAGATGGGTTGCAGGTTGGCTTTCTAGCATTGGATAAAAAAGGTAATTATGGGGCTTACTCTGTTTTTAATGGCTTTAATTTTGCTTTAAAAAAAGTTAATAAATCATCGTTAATTGATGCTGAGTACAATCGTCGATGGTAATATTGAATTATGCGTTATTTTTTATTTATATCTTTTTTAATGGCCTTTATGTTTGATGCTAATTGTCATATTGAACTTTCTTGGGATTTTTTCCACCCAATTAAAAAAAAGTGGATAAATATTGGTGTTAAAGGATCTGTACAAGAAGGTTTAATTGCAAATAAGGATTTACCAGATCCATTCTATGGAATGAATGAGAGTAAGTTTGATTGGATTGAAAATCATGAGTGGGAATTTAGATCAATATTTTTTCTTGATAAACAATTGGACCAAGAATTTGTTGAATTAATTTTCCCTTCTATTGATACTTATGCAAAAGTATATTTGAATGAACAACTTATTTTGGAAACAGATAATTTTTTTATTCCCCACTCTTGTGATATTAAAAATTTGGCTAATAAAGGTTTGAATGAGCTTATTGTTGTTTTTACCCCTCCTATAATTTATCATAAAGATAAATTGAAGGCAGTAGGTTATCAACTACCTGCTCCAAATGATGTTCATGAAATTCAGATATCGCCTTATTCAAGAAAACCTCAATATCAGTTTGGTTGGGATTGGGCATTAAGAATAAATACTATAGGTATAAATAAACCATCAATAATTATGTCTTATAATAGTGCTAGATTGTTAAAAAAAACAACGCGTATTATTTCTGTGTCGGATAGTATTTCTGTAGTTGAATTTGATATTTATTTATCTAATAATAGCATTAAAGAGATTTTGTGGAAAAGTAAGCTTTTTGGAGATGAAATAATTAAATGTAAGAGCGGTTTTTTTACTAGAAGGGTTGAAATTTATGATCCTAAATTATGGTGGCCAAGAGGGCATGGAGAAGCTTATTTGTATCAAGATGAAGTAATCATACAAAGTGTTGATAAACAGTACTTAGAGAGTTTTAATGTAAAGTTTGGAATTAAGAGTTCTGAACTTATTAGAGAAAGCGATGAATGGGGGGAAAGTTATTATTTTAAAATTAATGGTAGGCGAATTTTTTGTAAAGGTGCAAACTATATTCCACAAGATATTTTTCCCTCTCGAGTAAAAGATCAAGATATTGTTGAAATGGTTGATTTAATGTTAGAGTCAAATTTTAATATGATTCGTGTTTGGGGTGGAGGTTATTATCCTGACGATATTTTTTTTGAACGTTGTGATGAGCTAGGAATTATGGTTTGGCAAGATTTAATGTTTGCTTGTTCTATGTATCCAGGAGATAGTCTTTTTATTAGCAATATTACTAAAGAATTTGAATATCAAATTCCTAGAATTTCTAGTCATCCATGTGTAGTAGTATTTAATGGTAATAATGAAGTTAAGGTAGCTTGGGAAAATTGGGGTTTTCAAGTTAAATACGGTTTGTTTGGTAAAAGTGCAAAAGAAATTGAATCAGCATATAATCTTATTTTTAAAAGGTTAGCTCCTGAAATAATAATTAAGCATAATAATGTTCCTTATATTCATACATCTCCTCTAAGTAACTGGGGAAAAGATGATCTTTATAATTTTGGATCACAACATTATTGGGGTGTTTGGCATGGTAAAGATCCTATTGAACATTTTGGAAAAAAAATTGGAAGGTTTAACGCCGAATATGGATTTCAAAGTTTCCCTGAATATAATACTTTAAGTCTTTTTTCAAAAAAGAATGATTGGAATTTAAAATCTGAGGTTATGAAACATCATCAGAAAAGTTATGTTGGTAATGATATGATTTTAAATCATTCTAAGCGACTTTTTGGAAAGCCCTATGATTTTGAAGAATTTGTTTACTTTTCTCAATTAACTCAATCAAAAGCTGTTAGTATGGCTGTTGCAAGTCATCGAATTGATTTTCCACGTTGTGGGGGTACATTATATTGGCAGTTGAATGATTGTTGGCCTGCACCAACTTGGTCTTCAATTGATTATAATGGTAACTGGAAGGCTTTACACTATAAGATTAGGGACTACTATGATGATGTAACTATTTTACCTAAAAACAATACTTTAAATAATGTTGATTATTATTTGGTTTCAGATGTAGTTGATACTTTTGATAGTAAAGTGAATATTAAATTTTTTTCATTAGAAGGTAATTTAATAAGTCAATTTGATACATTGATTCATGTGAACGGTAGTGGTTCATACGAAATTAGTTTATATAAAAAGAAGGACAAGATAGTAGATGAAAATTCAGTTGTTTATTTTAGTTTTGAAAATCATGAAGGCAAGCAATTAATCCGTTGTTATGATAATTTGGTTTGTAGCTTTGAAAAAGCAAGGGTAGAGGATGTTAAATTGAAGATTGATTCAATTAATTATGATGAAAAAATAATGTATTTAAATGTATGTAATAAGAAGTATGTTCGAAATCTTTGGATTTCTTCTTTACTTACTGGTCTTAAATTTGATGATAATTTTATAAGCTTATTACCTGGGAATCACAGAATAAAAGTAGAATATAAAAAACTTCCTTCTATTAAAGATTTCAAATTAATATGGTTATAAATTTTATTTTCTTAAAATAGTTACATCGCTTACAGATACTACTTGATTACAATTACAATTTTTTGGTTGCATTGCTCTGCTTATAGAGTAAGTGAAGCGAATGGGTATACCATCTTTTTTAAATTTATCATCCAAGTTTATTGGGTACATCGTTATATTTTTCCCAGAATATGTTTTTGTTCTAATAAGAAATGGACACTCTTCAGATAAATTTAAGTCTTCGCTGCTTTTAGTCTCAACAATAAAACCAATAATTCTATTGTTTATTGTGCTTTCTTGATTTATTTTATCAATATTATTTTTTTGAGTACTACAAGAAAATAATAATGAACTTAAGATAAATAAAATAAGAACCTTCATAATAATTCAAGTATATAAAATGTTATTTAACAACAACCTTATGAATTTTTATTTTATTATTTAATTTAACATTTAATAGGTATATGCCAGAAGATAAACTCACTGTATTAATTGTTGTATTTTCAGATTTAATTCTATTATTTGAATAAATTATATTACCTGTTAAGTCAATTAATTCAATTAAATCAGGGAGTTGATTATCTGATAATACTTTAATGTTAAGTTCATCAGAAGCAGGATTAGGATAAACAATAATGTTTTCTAAAATATTAGTATTTATTCCTGCTGGTCCATCAGCAACTGTTATAATTCCTTGATAGGGGTTGTAATTTTGTTTTGTTCCAGTTACTATTAAAGGTTGATTTGAAGTTAGAGAAGTTATTGATATGTCAGCTGAACCATTATTAACTATAGCGTGTCCTAAAAGGTTGTTTTCTTGTGAAATAGAAATTTTTGTTCCATCTGTATCACAATTAACATTTACTGTATTTGTTCCAAGAGGAACGTTACCTGTATGAGATACATTCATGTTCATTGTGATTTTATTTCTAAAAATAGTAGATGGATCACCAAACATTACCCATGTTTGCATTACTTCTTTAGCAGTCGCATTTGAATTATAATCTTCCAGCATACTCATTTGTGCATTGTAAAAAAGCCCACCTAAAGTAGATTTTCTGTTTGTTAAATATGTTTCAGCAATTAACTCTGTCATTTCATCTTGTGTTTGCATTGGGGGAGCCCAAGCCATAAGTATGGAAGAGCCACATGCAGCAATTGCACCGCTTGGACTACCATTATTTGTAGCGCGAAGCCATGTCTCGGAAATACAAGTTCCTGATGTGAAAGTACCGTTATTACATGCAACAGATATAACATAAGGATATGCACCGTTATTGGTTCCGTTATTAATGTCTGAAGAACTATAATTTCCTGTTATGCAGGTGTTTTGATCACCGTGTCCAGTATAGTTAAATAATCCAATTCCATTATTCACAACTGGTATTATCATATTAGGGTTTGGATCTCCTGAAGCATCTTGACCTCCGTGTGATCCATCATAGAATTCATATACAGAGGTGTATCCATAGTTTAATAGAATACTTCTCATATTTCTTGCGTGTTGCCAATCAGCTTCACCATCATCTCCAAATCCTTGACCTTCATCTGAAGCTAAACCAATTGCTTTAGTCATCCAATTTCCAGATAATGGAGATTTTTCATATTCTATTGTTCGATTAACCATTGTAGTAATTTGTGTAGGATTTCCAGAAAAACGTCCAACAAATGCTTCGGGATAAAAATCATTAGATCCACCAGTTAATTGACCGTAATATGAATCGCTCCAAAGTTGTTCTCCACCAGCATTACCATATGAATGTGAAGGGACGTGAAAATGATCACCAACTAAAAGTATATAAACAAGGTCAGGGTTAGTAGAATAAAAGTTTTGGATATAAGATTTTATTTGAGTATCTGTTGATCCTGTGGTTGATGTAGTAACAATTGTTGTTTTTATGCCTGACTGATTTTTCCAGTCTGCAAGAGGTTGAATTTTAGCTATAAAAGCATCATGAGTAATAATTAGCATATCTCCCTCTTCTTCTAATGGAGTATATCTTCCAAAAAGAATATTTGAATTAATATACATGTTTTTGTAAATTGAATTAAAAACATCATTCTTTTTATAAGTTGTGTTTAGTTCTTTTTCTCCTTTTTCATGAGGATTAACTATTACATTCGCTTTAATATTTTTGTATACTCGCATTACTTTTGTTACAGGATTATATTGATATGGAGAAAAAGAAATAGTAATTCCACGAGTATTTCTTAGATTAAAAGGATCGCCTAAAAAAGCTAAATTTCCAGGGAAAAATTTATTTTCATTGTAACATTCGCCAAATATGAAAGGAACATCTGATGGATTAACATTACGTTTTAAATTTCCTTTAGAAGGTGAAATCTCCATATTTTCATATTCAACGTATCCATCATACTCGATTAATAATGTGATTTCACCTTTATTTGGAACGATAACAGATTCACTAAAATAAGGTAAGGCAGGTGAGCCTAATTCCATGTAAGTTACCTTATGAGATTTTGTGAAGTCAAGGTATTCATTTCCATTTATATATGAGTAAAATAAAGGTTTCTCTTCAAGTTCATGTTTAATTATAATTCTGTCATCTTGAGATTGTAACAATTCAAAATCTTGACCAAATGTAAGAGAGAAGTTGATTAAAATAATTGCCTTAAAAATTGTTTTCATAGTTTGATTTTTATTTAAAAATAATTAAATAAAGAGTAGTATTCTACAAATTGACTTAATAAATTACATATAATTAACATTTATTTAATTTAAATGAATAACTTAATTTAAATTAAAAATAAATTATGATTGGTGCAGAAATTTCCGGAGAATTAAAAAAGGGATATACAGTTTTTAACAAAGCTAGAGATCATCATTGGTTTTCTGATGAACCTAAAGAATTAGAGGGTTTAGATTTTGGACCAAGACCTTCTGAATTACTATTGTCTTCATTGATTAGTTGTAAGTTAATAACACTAAAAATGTATGCTAATCGTAAAAATTGGAATATTGATGGTGTGAAAATATTATTAACGATTATTGATAAAGAAGAAAAAATTATTATTAAAAAAAAGATTCTGTTTAATGATCAACTTAGCGAAAAACAAAAAAAAAGATTAACCGATATATCTGGTAGGTGTCCTATTGCTAAGTTATTATCTAACTCTATTGAATTTAAGCTTAGTTAGGATTAAGTTTATTTTTTTGTACATGTGTATACAAATGCAGGTGGTATGTTTTTTATTGTAAAACTCACATCAACTTTGTCATAAGTTTTTTGTAGAATTTTTTTTGATTGTAATGAATATTGAAATTGAATATAAATCCCATCTTTTTTTAAAGATTTGTGAGATGTATTTATTACATTATTTCTTAGTTCATTAGAAAATACCATTAATGGTAATGATGAAATTACTACATCAACTTCTTTATCTAGATATTTTTCAATATTTTCTGCTGAATCATTTAAAATTTTCACTCTATGGTCATTGATTCTATTAACTAAGTCTTTGTAAAAGTTTTTATTTAACTCAAAAACATATAATTTGGCATCTTTTGCCATTCGTTTAATAATTAAGTCTGTAAATACACCTGTTCCTGGACCTAATTCAATTAAAATTTTAGAGGAATTAAAATTAATATTTTTAAGCATTTTTTTTCCTAGAAATTTCGTGCTAGGTGATATTGCGCCTACCATTTTTTTATTTTTAAAAAATTGCTTAAAGAAATTATAGTTTGATTTCATTTGTTTTACTAATTATTTTTTAACCAATAATTTTCCTTTATTTATTATCCCAATTACTTTACCTGTTAATTCTTTATTTAGAAGTGGAGTATTTTTAGTTTTAGAAAGGATATCTTTTTCTTTAAAAATCCACTTTTCTTTTGGATTGAATAAAGTTAAATCAGCGGTTTCTCCAATATTTATAGTTGTTGGTTTCAAATTTAATATTCTACGTGGTTCTATAGTTAATGAATTAATTACTATTGATAGATTAAATTCAGGAACAAGATTAAGAGATCCAAAGCTTGTTTGAAGATTAAGAGATCCGAACTCAGCTTCTTGAAATTCTATATTTTTTTCTTCTGTGTCATTTGGTCTATGGTCTGAAACAATTGTATTTATTGTGCCATCTTTTAGACCTTCCCATAGAGCAATACGATCAGATTCGAAACGAAGAGGGGGCATTACTTTATAATTACTATCAAATTCTAATACATTATTTTCATTGTAAATTAAATTAGAAATATGAACATCTGCAGTAATATTACTTAGTCTCTTTTTTGCTTTTTTTATTACTTTGACACCTTCAGCTGTTGAAATTCCAGTAAAATGAATTGTTCCTTTGGTATATTCAGCTAACCTTATATTTTCTTCTAATGCAATTACTTCAGAGATTGATGGGTCTCCTTTTAGTCCAGTTTTTGTAGATGCAATTCCTTCGTTAACTATAGCTTTATTAGAAATTGAATGATTCCTTGGTGATACAATTATTTTGCCTCCAAAATTTTTAGAGTATAATAAAGCTCTATAAATTATTCCTGATGATATTGGTGATAAATCATCTGAAAATAAAGTTACACCATTTGAAAACATATCATACATTTCTGATAGGTTTTCTCCTTTCATTCCAACTGTTATTGACCCAATAGGGTATATTGAAGTTATGTGATTTTCGGCTTGATTTTGAATGTATTTTATCTGACTTTTTCCATCAATTACAGGAAGTGTGCTTGGAAGGATAGCAATATTTGTGTATCCTCCAAATGCAGCAGCATTTAATCCTGATTTGATAGTTTCTTTATGCTCCATTCCTGGATCACAAAAATTTGATTTTAAATCAACCCAACCTACAGAGATATGTAGATCTTTGATTGAGATAAGCTTTGCTTTATCATCTTGAATAGATTCTTTTATTGATTTAATTAAATTATTTTCAATTAATATATCTCTAATTTTACCATTAAATGGGGAAGAATGATCAATGATTTTAACTTTTTTAATGAGTATCTTCATTTCTTTCTTATTTTAAATATCTTATAAATACCATTTCAAGTAATACAAAAATAATAGTTAATACTATACAAAATTTCCAATATTGGTATGGTTTATCAATATTCATTATTGTTTCAACTAAATTTTCATCGATTTTATTAAAATTAATTTTTTTAATTCCAATATTGTTAAGATTCGTTTTAATCTGTTCTTTTGTAAAGCTATTTATTAAAGATTCTTTTCTATCGTAATTTAAACTAATTTCTCCTATTTTTTTCTTTTCTTCTATGATAGAGTAATTACCAGCATATATTTCTTTAGATTTTGAACTATTTAAAACTGAAATATACTTAACTCCTGATGTTGTCTCTATTTGCGGAATGAAATCAATTTTATTTCCAATTATATGTAGTGGTTTTTCTTTTTTGATTTCCGAATATATAGGGTAGTTATTAGATTTTCCAATTATTATATATTCTGGTTGATTTCGTTGACTTAGTTCAGCTGTTCTTAATATAATTGATGTGAAAAGTGCATCTTTAGTGAATTTTCCAAATTCTATATCTAATGAACTATAAAACATAAAAGATTTACTTTTATTTTCATTGAAAACAAAAAGCGGGAGACCATTTTTTAGCGTTATTAAGTTTTTACATAATGTTCTTGAGTTTTTAATTGATTGAAAAGAAATGTTGATATTAGGCAGATTTAAATTACTATTATTCTCTTTAAAAATACCTGTAAAGAATGGATCCTTGAAATTTAAATTTTTAATATTATTTCCAGAATTTATTTTTTTACCAATAGTTGGTAATCTTAAAGAAAGAAGAAGTTCATTCCAATCTGTTTGATTTGGCGATTTACCAGGGAATAGACTAACTGTTCCTCCAGCTAATGAAAAATCGGATATGTAATTGATAATTCCTTTGGAAAGTTTATTAGCTCCATTAATTATAACTAAATCTTTTTTAGTAAAATCTTCTCTTGTTATAGTTGTTGTTGTTGTTGT
>CEUK01138225.1_pt1 | contig 134039 bp, 122 predicted proteins | sample 356451 | NCBI WGS metagenome assembly CEUK01 (sample SAMEA2622843, study PRJEB7988) | marine metagenome | isolation source: saline water (ENVO:00002010), including
AACAATGGCTGTACATGAGGAAGAGTTTCCATTCCCATCGTCAACTGTAAGCGTTACATTGTTAGGTCCAATATCATTGCACGTAAAGTTTGTATTTGAAGCAGATAGATTAATATTACCACAATTATTTGTAGATCCACCATCGATATCGCTAGCAGATATAGTAGTAATGCCAAAGGCATCTAGATAAACGTTTATATCTTGACAAATTGTTGTAGGAGCAATAGTATCAATTACTGTAACAATAGCTATACATGAGGAAGAGTTTCCATTTCCATCGTCAACGGTAAGTGTTACATTGTTAGGTCCAATATCATTACAGGTAAAGGTTGTATTAGAAGCAGAAAGATTAACATTTCCACAGTTATCAAACGAACCATTATCTATATCGATAGCCGATATAGAAACATTACCAGAACCATCTAGATAAACGCTTATATCTTGACAAACTACCGAAGGATTTGTTGTATCATTTACAATAATTGTTTGTGTAGATTGACTTACATTTCCATTACCATCATCAAAAGACCAATTAACTGTATAGGTTCCTTGTGAATTGTATATTAGAGGGTCTGTTGTTGTACCAATAATATTTCCTGAACAGCTGTCGACGGCTATTGGTATTGGAACATTAGCATTACATTCAACAATTATATCATCAATAATTGGAACTATAGGTCCTTCACTATCTATTACAGTTACGTTTTGTATACATTGCGTGCTATTTCCACTAAGATCAGTTGTTGTCCACATTATATTTGTAGACCCCACAGGATATTCAGCTAAACCATTATTTGAAATTAATAAAGGTTGACAATTATCACCAGTAGTAACACTTCCAAGTGCTACTCCTGTAGCTATACAAAATCCAGAATCATTAGATACTATAACATCTGGGGGGCAAGTTACTGTAGGTGTAATTGTATCAATTACCGTCACAATAGCTCCACAAGCTGAAGCGTTACCACTTAAATCAGTGACTGTAAGAGTAATATTATTATTTCCAATATCAGAACATATAAAGTTAGTATTTGAAGCAGAGAGATTAATACCACAGTTATCTGAAGATCCCCCATCAATATCATTAACACTTATGGTCGCATTTCCATTTTCTGTTAAATATACAACTGTATTTTGGCAAACAGCTGTTGGTGGGATTGTATCAAGAACAGTAACATTAGATATACAAGAGGAAGAATTTCCATTACCATCATCTACAGTAAGAGTTACATTGTTGACACCAACATTTGAACATGTAAAATTACTATTTGAAATAGACAAATTAGTAGTTCCACAATTGTCATTTGATCCATTATTAATATCGTTAGCAGCTATAGATACATTACCAGAAGCATCTAGAAAAACATTTATGTCTTGACAAACTGCTATTGGATTAATAGTATCATTATCACAAGGATTTTCAGATGTAATGGCAAAATCATCCACAAAAAAATCATAGTCTTCTATGTCATTTGTACTTCCATCGCTAGCATAGAAAGCAAATTTCACTATCCCAGTATAAGCAGATAAATCAATGGTGGGCATTTGTTGACCTAGATTACCAGGATTATTTGAGTTAGTCCAACTATATAAAGATGTCCAATTAACGCCTAAATCTTGGCTAATCATTAATTTTACGATGTCATCAGAACCCATATTAGAGGATGTCGTAACATTCCATTCTGTAACACCAACATTTAAATTTAGCTGATATGTCCCTCCACTTAAATCGAAATTTGGAGAGATTAGCCAATTGTGAGTATTACTGAAATATAAGTTTATTTTCGCTGATTTGTTCCCTACACTATTTAACCAAAAATCAGATTCCCAACTACTTGTAATTCCTGTTGGTGTTCCAATTCCACTGCCTTCCGACCATAAATTTCCTGGAAAGTTTGTGAATTCTTGAATATAATCTGGTATTAAAGGAACAGATTCAGTAGTGAAAGAGAAATCAGCAGCAATACTAGTGTTTCCTCCACAAATAGATTGTATTTCTAAATAATAATTTGTGTTTGGATTTAGTCCTGTTAGGTATGATCCAGTTGAGATAAGACTACCGCTTAGGTTATCTAAATCAATTATTTCTAAACCAGAATTATCTATTCCTTCATACAAATTAATATTGTAATTATCTGGTGTTCCATTATTATTAAAAGAAACTTCAGCATAATTAGTTCCAATGCTAGTTAGCGTTAAATTGTTTGGAGGTTGACATATTAATGGCGCTGATAATGACACATCATCTATTATCCAATTATCTCCATCATCATTTGACATTACAAAAGCTACATAAATAGGTGTTCCTATATAATTTGAGAGGTCTATTACTCGTGAAGTATAATAATATGTGAAATCTGTCTCATCATAACTTTCTATTATATTAAAATCTCCATGTGTTGTTTGGGAACTAGTAGATATTCTAATAGAGTAGTTTGAACCATAAATAGTTGTATATGACTGACGTTCCATAAATGTTAATAAACTTGTTGAAGATGATGGTGTAAATTGAGGTGTAACCAACCAGTCTTCAGCTATACCTCCAGAAACATTTTCGTAACGAACAAAAGCAGCATATGATCCGGTATTTGAAACATTTGTTGTCTCCCAATCTTTGGCTGTACCTAAATTATTTGTCCCTCTATACTTGACCCAGCCTGTGGGTGGTACTCCAGACTCAAAGCTTTCTGGGAATTGAGAAAAAGAAAAAAATGTATTTAAGAGAAATAAAAAAAGTAACAATCTATTCATATATGTTGAATTTACAAGTATAACGTTTGATGACGTCTTGAAAAATTAGTTTGATTCATTAAAAGTTACAACTTTTTTTTAAAAATATAAATACGAGCTATGTAAATATCTAATTGTAATACAAGTTTTTAACAATTAAATTTTAAATAAAGATCTATTTTTTATGAATAACTATTCTTCAAACCAACCTGCATACATACGGTAGTTGTTAGCGATTCTTTTTACTTCATTTTCAAACAGTTGAGGTGTTAATTTTTTTACCATTTTTGCTGGAACACCAGCATAGATACTTCCGCTATTTATTTTTGTTCCTTCTAGAACTACAGCGCCAGCAGCAATGATGCAGTTGTCTTCAATGATACAATTGTCCATCACAGTAGAATTCATGCCAATTAAAACATTACTTCCAACTTTACATCCATGTACACATGCGTTATGTCCAACGGAGACATTATCTCCTAATATTAATTTTGTTTTCTCATAAGTACAGTGCAATACTGCTCCATCTTGAATATTTACATTCTTGCCAATTTTGATGGAGTTAACATCACCACGAATTACAGCGTTGAACCAAACCGAACAATTTTCACCCATTTCAACTTCCCCAACTATAGTAGAATTTTCTGATAACCAGCAAGAATCAGGTATTATAGGAGTGTTTCCTTTACATGTTTTTATTAAAGCCATAATATTTTTTAAATAAATAAAAAAGGTGCAAACTATATTAGTATTGCACCTTAAATATAAATGTTCTAATTAATTTAACATTAATGGCTATATGGGAATGAAGAATGGTGTAAGTCTATTTTTAATGCACCATTTTTTAATTTATACCCAAATGTATATTCAACTTTAGCTTCATTGCCTTCAAGGTCAGTAAAAAAGTAATTACCCATTGCTATAGCACGATTATTTTCTAAAATAATATCAGAATTTTCAAATCGTACTTTTGTCCATGGATTGATTGCAAATCCTTTATCTTCATTACAAGCTCTATCATCACCGGCAATAAAATAAGATTTTGCCTCAGCTTTAGTTGGTCTGAATTGTTCTAATTCACATTTAGTTGGCTTAAATAAAACTGGACCATCCTCAAAAGAATATAATTTGTCTAGAAAGTCACTGGTGAAAGATTCACATTCTGATCTATTGTCTTTCAAAGATCCTATTTTAACAACGCCTGCTCCCCATTCATTTTGAGCTTCAATAACTTGTTCTTTTGTTATCATTTTTTTTAAGTTTTAAGTTAATATATTATAATCTATTTTTTTAATGTTATTTATACTTCAGGAATTTTAATTAATTCCAATGTTATATTTTTTTCTTTTGCTTGAGATTCTTTAAATGCTTCAATAGCTTCTAATATGTCATGATTAATCGACTTACAATTAGTACCATCAATAATTATTTTCATTCCTTCAGGAATTTCATTTAAGTACTTAACAATACTAGCTTTATTCAAAAACGTAACTTCTTCTGATAGTTCCATTTTAATAACTTTTTTATCTGAAGTGATTTTGTAATTGTTATTGAAATTTTGTTTTAAAATGTAAAAAATAGAAACAACAAGTCCAATACCAATACCTTTTAATAAATCTGTTGAAAGTATACCTACAATTGTAGCAATAAATGGAATGAATTCTTGCCATCCATTTTTATATATTGTAATGAACAATTTAGGTTTTGCAAGTTTATAACCAACAACGAAAAGGATTGCTGCTAAACTAGCATAAGGTATTAGGTTCAAAACATTAGGAATAATAAATATACTAGCTACAATTAACATACCGTGAAAAATTGCAGACACTTTTGTTTTAGCGTTTGCACCAATATTTGCAGAACTTCTAACAATAACTTGAGTTATAGGAAGACCACCAAGAGATCCAGATATAATATTCCCCGTTCCTTGAGCAAGAAGTTCACGATTTGGATTTGTTACACTTTTTTCCGGGTCTAGTTTATCTGTGGCTTCAACACATAATAATGTTTCTATACTTGCAACAATTGCAATTGTAATAGCTGTAATCCATATGGACGCGGAACCTAATTTTGAAAATAAAGGGAATGCAAATAATTGAGAAAAGCTTTTTCCAGATGTACCTAAATCTACTCTAGAATCAATAGGTATTTCATTTACTGATCCATTCGTGAATATTGTAAATAAAATCCCTAAGATAACTACAAGTACAGCTCCAGGCATGTATCTAAAAATAGAATTCTTAATTAATTTTGTTTCCCAAAGTGCTAGGATAAGGAGTGAAACAATCGTTACTCCAACAATAACTATAGAGATTTGATCCGGATGTAAAAATATTCCTTTTATCTCTTGCCAAAAAGACAAACTTTGTTCTGAGCTTAGACCAATTTGTTCTTTTAAATTAATTTTGTCATAGCCGAAACCGTTAGATAATTGTTTTTTTATTAAAATTAAACCGATTGCTGAAAGCATACCTTTAATGACTACATTCGGGAAATAATATGCTATAATTCCAGCTTTTGCAATACCAAGAATAAATTGAATTATTCCTGATATTAATACTGCTAGTCCAAGCATCTGAAGCGCCATTAAATTAATGTTTTCAGCAGGTATGCCTTCTGCAGATAATTCTGATTTAAAAGTTGTCATCGCAGCAATTATTATTGCAATTAAACCTGCCGCAGGACCAGATACCCCGATTCTAGAATTGGAGACACAACCAACAACGATACCACCAATAACACCAGCGATAAGACCTGAGAAAGGAGGTACTTCTGACCCTAAAGCAATTCCTAAACAAAGAGGTATTGCAACTAAAAAGACTACTAAGCCAGCTGGCAAATCTGCACCTAAGTGCGAAAAATATTTTTTCATGTTTTTTTGATTTAAATGTTTACTTAATTATTTTTTTGAATTAAGTATTAATTTCTGGAGGAGTAAAAGGAGTGTTTAAATAAACACTAGGGTAATTATTTTGACTAAATTGAGAAGCAATTGTTTTGCTTTTAATATCTGAACAATGATGGATTAAATTTTTTTTGTTTTGTTCTTTATCGTTCGATTTTTCTTCAGTTTTTTCGTTTTCTGTTTCTTCAGAATCATCTTCATTTTCTTCTTGAAAATCAAAAGCTATTTTTTCTGTAACATCATTATTTATAATCTGTAGATTACTTACTACTATTTGAGTAATGAATAAATTTAAGAATATATAGATTAATATTTTCATGGATGTAAAGATACTAATTTCATTCTATTAATATTGATTTATCTAACTAGTTCTTGTGTTAAAATTTCATAACATATATAAGGATAATCTTTTTTGTACTTAAGGTACACAGTTCCGAGTTCATGATAACCCCGATTTAGATAAAACTTTTGATTTCTTGGGTTTTGACTAAACGTGTCGAGTCTAATAGAATCGTATTTCTTTTTTATTGCAAATTCTTCTGCGAAATCCATTATTTTTTTTGCTATACCTTTTCCTTGATAACTCGGTAATACAGCTAATCTATGAATAATTATATTTTTTGAATCTTTAGGGGTAATCCAATCAATTTCTTTATATTCTTCATCTTGAGTTTCATTTAAAACAATAATTCCTACAATTTTATTTTTTATTTTATACGTATATAATGTTTGTGTTTGAATATCATTTTCTATACTTTCTAAATCAGGGTAATTTTCATCCCATTGGTCTATTCCGATGTCTCGTAGATTTTTACCACATTCTTTAGTAAGAGTGATAATAGAGTCAATTTCAGAAGTAACTCCTTTACTTATCATACTTTATATTACATTTAATGCCTTTCCAACTTTAATGAATGCACCAGCAGCTTTATCTAAATCCTCTTTGGAATGTGCTGCAGATATTTGTGTTCTAATTCGAGCTTGCCCTTTAGCAACAACAGGATAGAAAAACCCAATAGCATATACACCTTCTTCTAGAAGCATGTCGGCAAATTTTTGAGAAAGCGCTGCATCATAAAGCATAATAGGTACGATGGGTGAATCACCTGCTTTTATATCAAAACCAGCTGAAACAATTTTATCTTTAAAGTATTTTGTATTGTCTTCTAATTTGTCTCTAAGTTCAGTTGTTGTACTTAGGATGTCAAACACTTTGTTTGATGCACCTACAATTGATGGTGCTAAAGAGTTAGAGAATAAATATGGCCGTGATTTTTGTCTTAACATATCAATAATTTCTTTTTTTCCAGTTGTGTATCCACCCATTGCCCCTCCTAATGCTTTTCCGAGTGTTCCTGTAATTATATCAACTTTGTCTAGAACTCCAAAATGCTCAGGTACTCCACGACCAGTTTTTCCTATAAAGCCTGCTGAATGACATTCATCTGTCATTACAAGAGCATCGTATTTTTTAGCTAAATCACATATTTCATCCATTTTTGCAAGATCACCATCCATTGAAAAAACACCATCTGTGACTATAATTCTAAAACGTTGTTTTGCTGCAGATATAAGTTGTTTTTCTAAATCTTGCATATCAGAATGTTTGTATCTGTAACGATGTGCTTTACATAACCTTATTCCATCAATAATAGAAGCATGATTTAATTCATCTGAAATGATTGCATCTTCAGGACCGAATAAAGGTTCAAAAACACCTCCATTCGCATCAAAAGCCGCAGCGTATAATATTGTATCCTCTGTACCATAAAATTTAGCAATTTTAGCTTCTAATTCTTTATGAATATCCTGAGTACCACAAATAAATCGGACGGATGACATGCCAAACCCATGTGTATCTAAACTTTGTTTAGCAGCTTCAACGACTTCTAGGTTTGATGACAAACCTAGGTAATTATTAGCGCACATTATTATTACTTCTTCCCCTGTATTTACTTTTATTTTTGAGTTTTGAGGGGTAGTTATGATTCGTTCTTTTTTATATATTCCTGCTTCTTCAATAGAATTTAGTTCTTTTTGAAGGTAAGCTTTAATTTCTCCATACATATGTTAAAAATTTAGTTTCACAAATGTAATTAGAAAAACGAATTGTTAAATAGTATAGTGATTGGAATTAATTTTTTAAATTTCTTTGATTAAAAATTCCATTTCAAATCTCGATTATCTAAAATTGCGAATGAAATTTTCCAATCGGTTTGTGGTTTTATTTGATTTCCATCCGAAAGAACACCATATATTCCTATTCTTAGCCTTCTTCTTGAAAACTTAAAATTTCTTTCCAATCCAGCGAATACTTCATAGTGTTCCCAATTAAATTCTGGTACATATAAAGCCCCAGTTCCTAATACCAAACCAATTCTAGTTTTTTTCATGAAAGGGATTTTATTAATAATTGCTCCATTATCATGATGAATGAAGTGAGCTTCAAGATAAATTTTTTCACTAGGTAGAGTTGAGTCGAGTGCTTGAAATGAATGTAATGGATTGGAGAACCATATAGGATCACTTCTTCTGTGAAATTTTTGATCAGCATCTTTTAGTGATTTTGTATTTAAGAACAATCCTGATTTAATATTGTAGCTAGATGTACCAAGAAGTCCAATTTTGAACGTTTGCATTATTCCTCCTAGCAGGTAATCATGATTTACATCACTCCCAAATATTTTTTCAATACCTTTTTCATAATATAAATAAAATTTAGGCCAATTAGAACCTAATAGAACTTTTCTATTTGGTTCTTTAATATATTTTTGTTGTGGTGTATAATTTACTTCAGCATTAAAGATAAAAGCTTGGTAAGTATCAAATTTGGTCGGATCATTATTCTCAATAACATCATCTGTGTTTGAAAACCTGTAACCATCAATACTTCTCCTTTCATTTATACTAATATTTGCATCTAGATATAATCCATTAATTAGCTCAAAATTATTGCCAAGAGTTAAATCAGTTGTTTCGATAAAATTATCTCTTCTATATATTTGTGATAAAGCATCATATGCCCTTATAGCTTCAAAAGAATGAGAAAAATTAACTCTGAGTATCCCGAAATGAAAAGGATCATATTGAAAGCTCCAATTGGTAAAACCTTTAGGGTCTTTATTTAAAAAACCTATTGAAAATTCAGAATAACTATCTATAAAGCGTTCATCTTTCCATTTTTTAAAAAATGAAAATCCAGGGGCTAATCTAGGGCCAGCAATATAAATTGGTCTGATAAAAGCAGCAAGTGAATTAATTGTCCATTGAGTTTTTTTATTTCGGTTCCTATGGTCAACACCCCACCAAAGTACTTTTAGTGCAGTTACTTTATTAAAGTTAGCGTCTATTGAGTCAAGGTATTCTTTTCTATTTTGATAATCTTCAATACTATCATTGATAGTAATATATTCAATTTCTTCAGATGTTAGTTTACTCTTTCGTTTATTTCTCCAAAATGTTGAGTCTTTTTCAAATGCTTCTTCTCTAATTACTGACAGTTCGTTATTAAAATATTTTTTAGGAAATATTGGCTCAAAATTGTATTCACTAAATTCTGATTCGGTTGAACAGATTGATGTTTCATTTTTGTATTTAACTCCATAAGTCATTTTTTGTTTTGATAGAACACATAATGAGTCCCCAGGATGATTATACTCTTGCTCAATTGAAAAGTAATCGTATATCAAAAGATTACCTTTCTCTAGTGTGAATTCTAATTTTTGGACTAGCCAAAGAGTATCAATTACATATATATAACCTTTTAGTGTTGTCGTTGCTATATTTCTTGGTATAATTTTTATTTTGCTAATATTCCTCCCATTTTCTTCGTATTGCTCTACTAATCTATATTTATAGGATAAAATTCCAGGACTAGAAATAGGTGAACTAATGGGGGTTTGATGTAAATCATCTAAGCGCAATAAATTTTGAAAAAAATTAAAGTTTGATTTAACTGTTGTAGTGTAGTACAAGTTGTTTTCACTTGAACCTCTTTCTTTATAGGCATTTCTAATTTCTTTAACTTTGTTTTTTCCACCATAATGCTTTGTGAGATCTACTTCTATAAGGTTCATGTTATTTTTTATAGCTTCATCTTTTTTTCGTTTTTTAAGAGAAACATTACTAATATTATTTTCTGTATTTTCTTTCTTATTTTTTTTTCTTTTTTTCTCTTTTTCCTTTCGAATAATTTTTTCTGATGCTTTAATATATCCTTGAACAGTATGTGGATAGTTCCAAAGGTTTATACTGTCTCTTTTTTTGATTACTTTGAGCATTATTTCTCTTCCTGGATTACTTTTTTTTGTGGAGACATTAACATCTTCAATCTCTTGAATGTTGTTAGGGAATAATTTATAATCTTTGTTCTCTGTGTTCTCTTTTATTGTAACATAAGCTTCTCTGTCTTTATAACCCATTGATTTAATGACTAAAAAATATTCACCTTGGAAAAGCCTCATTTCATAGTACCCATCAACATCTGCAACTGTTCTTAGTTCAGTTGAATTTTTCACATAAATTTTAGCGTAAGGAATTGGAGCGCCATTTTCATCTGATATTACACCAGATAGTCTTTGTTGAGCATAAGCAAAACTAGATATAAGAAAAATATAAAGGACTAATAAGAATATACACTTAATGATTTTATATATTTTCTTTATAAAAAAAGTATTCTTCAAAATTAGTGAGATGGTGTATTGGATTTGAGATAACAATTTATCTAACTTTGGAGTTAACTTGAAGATTCTTTATTCCTTTGATCATCCAAGAATTTTTGATGTTTTTCCATACGATTCATCATCCATCTTCTAATTATATACATTAGAAAAGTGATGATTGATAAAACGTAATAGAAATACCAATTTCGAAAGCCTTCATTTATTCCTTTATATGTTATAATTACAAAAAGAAAAATTGACATAAACAACCAAAAGTTGAGCATTAATTTATTGTAAGTTTTCATGTTGGAATTATTTCTATAAATATAAGTTATTTTGATAAGTCAAACTTACCATATGGTTCAAGAATTTTATAATTGTCAAATTTTTGTGTTGTTTCAATTCCACGGCCTAAGCCTTCTATAGAATTATCGTTGGATTTAATTAAAACATTTTTATTCGTATAAATAATACTATCGTTTTGATTCCAAAATAATTCTTCTGTTTCTAATCTTTGTCCTTTTTTAACATTTAATAATTCTACTGAATCACGCACAAAAAATTTCCCGGTTTCATAATTTATTTCACCATAAATAGAAGTCAATTTTGATACTATTTCACCTTCTTCAGAGTAAAAGTCAACTTTTACACCATCTTTTAGTTTGGTAATATGATTAGGAAACATGTATGTTTCTGCAAGCTCAGCATATATTTTTATTCTTGTATAACCAGAGTCGTTATAAAACAAGTTTAATTCGCGCATTACATCGTCGGGAGCATCTTCACTGTATGTGATTTTTTGAATTTTATCTATATCATTAACACATGAAAAAAGAACACTTATCAAAACAAATACAGAAGATATTTTAATCAATGATTCCCTTGTTACATCTAAATGCATTTTATTGTTTTGGATTAATTGATATTCCGTAGCAAGATAAATTTATAGAAGAAGGTGATCCATTATCAAAAATTTCACTATCTGTTGGGTAACGTTTTTTAAACGAAGAAATTGTTGATCCAGTCGACTCGCCGAGAGATTGAGCTTTCAAAAGCAATTGGACTGCATATATATAGTTGCATTTTCTTTCAAATGTTGAAGAACCACAATTATTAGCATTTTTACCAACGCTATTTCCTGCAATTATTAGCGCTTTTGATTTTAATTTTCCTTTTATAGACATCGCAGTATTATATGCGGAAGAATATGATCCAGAGTTATATTTTGCACTTGCAATTTTATATGAAATTGTTTCTATAATTGAATCATTTTGAGCTAATTTTTTTGCAGTATTAAGCGTAGAAATGGCTAAAGAATATTTTTTTTGTGCTAATAATGCATTAGATTTCATAATCTGGGCGTCTAATGAATTTGGATTAATTTCTACATATAGATTAATTAAATCTAAGTATTCTTTAGTGTAAGTACATTCTTTGTTTTCAAGTAATGAAATGGCACTATAAATTGAATTTTTCTTAGTTTCGGCTTCCTCTGGTAAGCTTTTTATGAAGTCTTGAAGATAAAGGACTATATCATCACAATCTTTAATGGCTGTATTAAAGTAACTAGTAATTGTTTTTTGAGTTTTATCTGACATATTAGCACTTCTAATAAGTGCCGATAATTCAAAGTAATCACGTATCATTTTATCTTTAAATTTTTCTTTTGCTTCAGGAGTTGCAGACTCCGAGTACATAGATAAAGTATTATAATAGAAATAAGATATATATGATTCTTTTGTTTTTTTTCCTATGTTTTTGATACCTCTTGTAAACAAATCATCTGCTTTTATTCGGTTAGGCTTTGTCGATTGTAAAATAGCTAAAGCTCTGACAAAGTCATCGTTAATATTGTAAAAACCAACATTTTCAACCCTATCCCACGCAGCAATTAATGTGTCGTTATAAGCCTTTTTATCAGCTTTTTTTGCTTGATTTGTGGCATTTCTTAGCGTTCCAATCAATCGTGCGTAATTTTTAGCGTCATATCCTCCACATAATACCTCTCCTTTAAGATAATAAGAAGCAGCAAGTGAATAATTTTTAATTTTTAATTCTTCTCCAGCTAGGAATCTCATACGTTTACATTCTCTTTCTGCATCTTCATCTTGACTATATGTGAAAAAAGATGTTAAAGTTAATAGTGTTAAAAAGAAGATTTTTTCTAGTTTCATTTTTAATTAATTTAATTTTCGTTTTACAAACCATCTATCTGATCCAGGAGCAATTAATACACCAATGTTTATTCCATAATATTGCTCTCTAAAGCCATCATTTTTGCCTTCTCTTTTGCCGAAAGTAAAACCTAAGTTGATTGAAGAAAGAGAGTTTTGAACTACGACAGGTATACCAAGTCCAAATGTTGTGCCAAAATCTATAATTTGTTTATTATTTGTTTGATAAGGAAGATGAATTTGATAAACACCAATTCGGTATTTGATTCTATGGTATAGTTTTGTAGTTACTTTATTTGCTATAAAATTAGTTTCAGGTATATACTCAATTCCAAAAGTTGTCTTTGAAGTATTGTTGTAAAAAGAATTTATAAATGTAGTGTCAAATTTATCTTCATATCTTGACCAATTTGATTGTTGATATGAGGTGTGGAAAGATATGGCAGAATTAAGTTCTTTAGCTGTTCCTTTCTTAGATTTAAGTTTTAGTATATAGTTTAGGCCAAGAGTCCAAGAAGGAATGTTACTAATATTACCATCATTTGTTCTATTAAAGTAAGTTGTGTCAAAATCGTTAGGGTTATTTACATTATTTCCATAGTATAAGCCTTCTTCATAAAATCCATTTATTTTTTGGAATGGTTCAATAACACTGAATAAACTAAATGAATGTTTTTCATTGATTTTTTGCACGTAACTTAAACCTATTTCATAGTGGAGTGAACGTACCTGAATTGATTTTATACTAACACCTCCAGCATTTTGTGTGTTTCCTGATTCAATTAGTCTACTTTTACGTGTATTAGATGTATTGCCAAATAGCCAACCAAAATTCCCTCCTATTGAGACAACTGCACCTTTATATTTTAATATATTTGAAGATAGACCTATGAACACTTCATTAATACCGCCTTCTCCAGAATAAGTATATAATAAAGAATCTTGATCAACTAAAATGCGAGAACTAAATTCGTATCCTCTTCTTGAGTATGGCTTGAGTCCAAATGCTAATCCAAAATATTTACTAAAAGACATGCCTAGAGCGAAATTTTGTATGTTAGTTACATTTGAAAAGTAAGAGTCTTGATTTTCAGAAAAGGTAGATAGTTTTGTTGAGACACCAAGTGAGAATAATGGTTGGCCCTTTCCAAGTGAGCTATAAGTCGCAGGATTATAAAAGTTCAACAATGTGGAATCTTGAATTGTAATGGTTGTGTTTCCTAATCCAGAGTTAACGCAGTGATCTAGCCCTCCTAGTTCTCCTAAACCATAAAAACTATATGGACTATTTATATTGTTTTGGCTTAATGCGTTAGACAAAAAAAACAAGGCTAAGTATGATAAATATAGTTTACGCATTATTGTATTTATATATTTCGTATAAACCTTTTAGTGTTAAATTTGAGTCAACAAAGATGTCATTTTTTATTTCATAATCAAAGTAAGATGAATCACCACCCGTAACAAAAAAAGATATATTTGGGAATTTTTTTATATAATTTAAAATCATTGCTGTTATTTCTGCTTGTAATCCATTTATTACACCCGAGTGAATACAGGAAAGGGTGTCATTTCCAAAAAGAGTTGCCTTAGATTTATTTGAAATTAAGGGTAGATTTCCTGTGTAGTCATTAAGTGACTTATATCTTAGTTTAATTCCAGGTGAGATTGAGCCACCAATGTAATTTTTATTTTCACCGATTAAGTCAAATTTAATACATGTTCCAATATCAATTGTCACTGAATGCATTGTTTTAGTTGTTAATGCTGAGTATACTGCATTGCATATTCTATCAGAGCCTAATGTCTCTTTTGTTTTATAATCTATTCTTATCGGCAATTTAGTGTTTAAATTTAATTGACAATAGTTCTTATTGTTAAGAATATCGATTATTTTTTTTGTTTTTTCTTTATTTAAAACGGATGATATAATTATGTTGTGTCCTCCCTTGTTTTTTAACCATTCATTAAAAGTTTTGAATTTATCTAGATTAAATATTTTTACTTTATTTAATTTATCATTAATAAATTCACCAATTTTAATTGAGCTATTGCCTGCATCGATTGTCAGTATAGGTTTTTTTGTGTTCATTATTGTAAAGTTAAGGATAAGTGAAAATAAATTGTGGTTTTTATTTTAAAATGAAAAAAAAGTTGGTAGATTTGGCCACTAAATTATGTTGGTGATATAGCTCAGTTGGTAGAGCAACGGACTGAAAATCCGTGTGTCGCTGGTTCGATCCCGGCTATCACCACTGAATTTTAAAAAAAAAGCTCTCAATTTTCTGAGAGCTTTTTTTTATTTTCTAGTTTTTTGTCTTGAATCGAAAGAGTTTTAGGAAGATAAAGCAGTCTGGGAAACTGCTTTATCTTACCTAACCTAACCACTATTCACTGAGAAGATTTTAATTAACTAAAAGTCAATATTAAATCTTACTTATCTTAAATTTACAACTAGAATTTTGTGTAATCAAGAATGAAAAAAGAGATTTTTAATAAAAATCAGATTACTTTAAAGAATAAAATTATATACTTTTTAATCTAGAGAGATTTAATTAGACGTTTTATAAGTAAAAAAAGCTTATTGGTAGAAATAAAAAAATAATCATTATTGGAATCCTAAGTTTATACAATTTTTCATTATGTTAATTGTTAGATGTGTTTTGTTCGTTGTAAAAGTTGTTGTGTACGTGTTTAGTGTTGAATGATTTTATGTATTTACTCTGTTGTTGTTAGATTTATTTATACTTGATTATTAAAATTATATCTTCGTAATAAATCAGTATAATGGTTTATATATATACAGATGGCTCAGCTAAAGGTAATCCTGGTAATGGTGGATATGGTATCGTTATGCGTTTTAATAAAGTTGTTAAAGAGTTTTCTCAAGGTTATAGATTGACAACAAATAACCGAATGGAATTGTTAGCTATTATAGTTGCTTTGGAGAAAATGAAGACTAATCAGTATCCAATTCATATTTATTCAGACTCCAAATATGTAATAGATTCTATTACTAAAAAATGGGTTTTTGATTGGGATAAGAAAAAATATAAAGGCAAGAAGAATAGTGATCTTTGGAAAAGATACTTGAAATTACATAGAAAATTTGATTTATCTTTTCACTGGATAAAAGGACATGATGGTCATAAGGAAAATGAAAGATGCGATAAACTTGCTGTGTTAGCTGCAGAAGATGTTAGGAATCATTTGATAGATGATTTTTTTGAGTCTTTAGCTTCATCGAAAAGTAGTTAGTTTTACTTAACCATTATCAATTGGAATCTGGCATGCTTTCATAAAAGTATAAATTATTGGGTGGGGTCTTTCTCTTGTGGAAGATATTTGAGGACAAAAACCACAAGCTAAAAAGAAAGCTTTATTTTTTAAGCTAATAATTTCTGGTTCACCAAATTGATTGAATGCATCAATATCAGCAATATTATTATTTAAATATTCTATGAGTTTTGGATATAGACTATATCTATTGCTAGTTAGTTCTATGTTAGAATAGTTTTCGTATAATTGATTTAATTCTTTTGAGTTTGGTGATATAACAATTTTTTCGAATTGTTCTCCTTCAACTAAATTTTCAGAGATTAATTTTTCATTTTTAGTGTCTAATAGATAAGTACTAATTAGAACTTCTATTAATGTTTTATATGCATCACCAGTAATTAATATTGGTATTTGTTTACTAATTATTTTTTTTATTATGCCGTGAAGAAAAAAAAAGTTCTTAATTGGTCCGGGAGCAATCCAGATACCATCATATTGATCGAACTGTAGTGATTTAAAATTAATTACTTCATTTAATTTAATCCAATAATAATTAGCATCGATATCTAGAAAATAGGCTGCATGATCAATCGCCATATTTGTAGCATGATGAGAATTATAAGTGAAGTTGTAGTCACCTATAATAGCTATTTTTAAGCTTTGGCTCATTTATTTTACTATGATGTCTAATGCTACCTTTTGAAGTAACCTTTAATTTGGGCACCAGTAATAAGTATGCTCGCTATTGAATCTGTCATAGTAGGTGGAGATGTTTGAGGAACTACTGTATTATCAATAACAGAATATGTGTGAAATACTTCAGTTGCAAAATTACAAGTAAATTTAGAGTAGTCACCTGTATTATCAGACTCTTGAGAAATACTTTCGTAAACAAAACTAACATCTTGTATAGAAGAATTAGTTTCATCTGATTTCCATATATCACCATAAGTATCACGATAGGAAACTTCAAAGCCTGACAGGGCATTGTTTGAATAAACAGGTGAACTCATAGCCACTCCATCTTTATTAAAGAAATTATTAAATAAACTTAATGCTGGAATAGTTGTTCCTGTTGGGTCACTCCACGATAAACTTCCCATTCCAACTTGAACAAAAGGGTTCTCATCATCAGAGAGCATTGTAAATAAATATTGTGCATTTGTTATACCTGCTGCAGTTTGTTTTGCAATACCTGTAGAACCATAGTATCCATTGACATTTTCAATTAATTCAATGTATGCACCACCAATAGTACCTTTAAATTCAGATTTAAGTTCGACACTTGGTTCAGGGGCAGGAATAACTTCATGTTTGATACATGAAACTAATGTAAAACATAAAACCCCCAATATAATTGTACTTATTCTAAACATAATCTTTTCTTTAAATACACGGTCTAAATTACGTAAAAAAGATTTAAAAAGTTGCTTAAATATTAAGTTTTATGATTAGGCGCGAATTTGTTTAATATTATCTTGATTAGTTAATTCATTTAAGTTAACATAATTATTGTATGCTTTAATCATATTTATTGTGAATAGTGTTTCTCCATTAAACATAGGTTCAGTAATTATTAAGTTATATAAATCGAGATCTTTATTCTTACGTTTTAGTTGATTTAATAGCTGATTTAGGTGAGATGAAGAAATGATAATTTCGCTATTGTAATTCATATAATATTCATGTACTTTACCTATCATCAAGACTGATGTATCATTTGATTCAAACATAATTCTTTCAATTTCAAATATTTTATCTTTTGCTACCATAGTTTTTTTATACAAATCTCACATAAAAGAACGTAAACTATTTACGATCTATTTTTAATATTTATAAAAAAATCTTTTTTGTTAAGTAAAAAATGTAATTTCATCTTTAATTAAAAACAGATTGTTATGAAGTATAATAGAATTGATAACGAATTATTTATCAAGAATAGAAAGAAATTTGTCGCAGAGATGGATCAGTCATCTTTAGCTGTTTTTAATTCTAATGATATATTTCCTATAAGTGCTGATAGTACTATGCCTTTTCAACAACATAGAGATATTTTCTTTCTTTCTGGAGTGGATCAAGAAGAAAGCATCTTGGTTATTTCTCCAAATTCAAAAAATAAGGCACATCGAGAAGTTTTATTCTTGAAAGAAACAAATGAACATATTGCAGTATGGGAGGGCTCAAAATTAAATAAAGCAGAAGCGTTTGAGACATCGGGTATTAAGACAGTTTATTGGTTAGATCAATTTGATAGAATTTTTAAGCAGATGATGAGTGAAGTAGATCATATTTATTTTAATTCAAATGAACATTTACGAGCTGATACGACTGTGCAAACAAGAGAAGATCGTTTTATTAATAAAATTCGTGGTGAATATCCTGCACATATTGTTAAAAGAAGTGCTCCAATTATGCATAAAATCAGGTCTATAAAGGATCCTATAGAGGTAAATTTAATGCAAAAAGCATGTGATATAACAAAATCAGGAATAGAGCGTGTTCTAGGATTTGTTAAGCCTGGAGTTTGGGAATATGAGATTGAAGCGGAATTAATTCATGAATTTATTCGAAATAAATCTAAAGGGTTCGCATATTCTCCTATTATAGCATCTGGCGCTAACGCATGTGTGCTTCATTATACTGATAACAATTCTATTTGTAATTCGGGAGATATAATTCTTTTAGATGTAGGTGCAGAATATGCAAATTATGCATCCGATTTAACAAGATCAATTCCAGTTAGTGGACATTTTACGGATAGACAAAAAGAGGTCTATAATTCTGTTTTGCGAGTAAAGAAAGAAGCAGAAAAATTACTTATTCCAGGTGTAATGATGAATGATTATCATAAGGAAGTTGGTAAATTAATGGAAAGTGAGTTGTTAAAATTAAAGCTTATTGATAAAACAGATATAAAGAATCAACCTAAAGATTGGCCGGCTTATAAGAAGTATTTCATGCATGGTACATCTCATTTTATAGGGTTAGACACACATGATGTTGGCTTATGGGATGAACCAATTAAAGCTGGAATGGTTTTTACTTGTGAACCAGGTATTTATATTCCTAAAGAGAATCTTGGTATTCGTCTTGAAGATGATTTAATTGTTCAAGATAAAGGTGCTCCATTTAATTTAATGGACTCTATTCCTATTGAAATTGATGAAATTGAGGCTTTAATGAATGATTAATAAAAGCCAAAAGATATTATTTTACAGGGTGACAGGGAATGGTCACCCTGTTATTTTTTTACATGGTTTTTTAGAGTCTTCTAATATGTGGGAGTTTCTAGATTTACCAGATTCAATAAAGCAATTTTTAATTGATCTACCGGGCCATGGAAATAGCTTTGATGCTTTAGAATCAATAACAATGAAGAGTATGTCTGAAGATGTACTTGATATAATTAATAAGCATAAAATTCAAAATTATTCAATTGTTGGACATTCTATGGGAGGATATGTTGGCTTAGAACTAATGAAAAATGACCAGAACTGTAATAAGCTTATTCTGCTTAATTCAAATTTTTGGGAAGATTCTTCAGATAAAGTTAGGAATCGTCATCGTATTGCCAATGTTGTTCGTACAAATAAATCTCGTTTCATTAATGAGACAATTCCTAATTTGTTTCTCGACCCTAATAAATATGCTGAGCAAGTCAGGTTATTAGTTAAAGAGGCTATTAGAATGGATTCTGATAATATTGGAAATATCTCCATAGCAATGAGTAAAAGAAAAAACAACAAAAAAATATTACTAGATAGGCTTAATAGAATATTAATAATTCAAGGAGAAAATGATATTGTTATTCCTAAAGTTGAAATGGATCAAAAGTTAAAAGATATTAAAGCAAATTATGTTGTCGTAAGAGATACTCGACATATGTCCCATATAGAAATGTCTCACAAAATCAAAGAATTGATATTATCTTTTATTCATTAAAATGATTCCATCCTTGAGCTTTAAGCTCAATTTGATTACCAGATTTATCAATAAAGTAAATTCCATCGTTTGGGTTTGTAATATGCCCTATAATTGTCATATTCGGATTTCCTTTAACTTTTTCAAAATCAGATTGATTTATTGTGAATAATAATTCATAATCTTCACCACCATTTAGAGCACATGTAGTAGGGTCTAAATTAAAATCTATTGCAGTCATTGATGTTTTAGAATCGATTGGAATTTTTTCATCATAGACATTACATCCAACATTACTTGATTTACATAAATGAATTATTTCAGATGCTAAACCATCTGATATGTCAATCATAGATGTAGGTTTGACATTCATTTTTTTTAGATCTAAAATAATATCATTTCTTGCTTCTGGTTTTAATTGACGCCCTATTATATAATCATGACCATCCAAATCTGGTTGAATTTTAGGGTTAGTGTTATAAATTGATTTTTCACGCTCTAGTATCTGAAGCCCCATATATGCAGCTCCTAAATCACCAGTTGTAATAATCAAATCATTTTCTTTTGCTCCAGAACGGGAAACAACATCTTTTTTTTCAGCAGTTCCAATTACTGTGATACTAATTGAAAGTCCGGATAATGATGAAGTTGTGTCACCACCCACTAAATCTATATTGTATATAGAACAGGCTTTATGGATACCATCATAAAGTTCTTCAAGAGCTTCTACAGGAAAACGGTTTGATACTGCAATAGAAACTGTAATTTGCTCGGCAGTTCCATTCATTGCAAGGATGTCAGATATATTTATGACTACAGCTTTATAACCAAGATGTTTGAGAGGCATATATGTTAAGTCGAAATGAATACCTTCTATCATTAAATCAGTGGAAACTAATTTTACTTTGTTATTAGACATTGAAATAATTGCGGCATCATCACCAATTCCAAGGACCGTGCTTTTGTTTTTTTGGATGAATTTTTTTGTTAAATGATTAATTAAATTAAATTCACCAAGTTTTTCTAATTCAGTTCTTCCCTCACTCATTTAGTTACTATTTTTTTTGCAAACATAATTTAAATTTAATAAACAGTATAATAGATATATTCAGATTTTTTATTCTATTATTTAGAAAGTAAATTTAATTTCTTTTATTTAGTTGTTGTATTCTTTATTTGATTGTAATATTTTTGGTTTAGTAAATAAAATAGTTCTAAGAACGATACAAAAATTGAATTAATAAGATGGAATCGAAATTAAAATCTGATTTAGAACTATTTAATCTAATGGTTGAGTTTTTAATGAACGAAGAGACCATTAACCCAGTTTCCAAAAGAATCGAAGCAGAAAAATTGTACGAAACTTTGGATTTATCACTTCAAGATGATCCAATGGTGAAGGAAGATTATATTAAGACACTTAAAAATCTAATTTTTGCTACTCCAAAAACAGGCACAAACTTATTTTTCAATCAATTGTTTGGAGGGCGACAAGGAAAAGCAATTTTGGGAGATCTACTTGCTGTTATTCTCAATAATAGTATGTACACCTATAAGGCTGCAGGCCCTCAAGTAGGTATTGAACAAGAAATCATAAGAAAATCTTGTGACTTAATAGGTTATGGTAAAAAAAGTAATGGTACTTTTCCCACAGGTGGATCTATGAGTAACTATATGGCTTTAGTAATGGCAAGAGATAAATATGATTTATCTATTCGAAATAATGGCATCACAGAGCGATTAGTTATATATACTTCTATAGAATCACATTATTCAAATGCTAAAAACGCTAGTTTTGTAGGTATTGGAAGGTCTAATGTTCGTTATATTGATGCAGATGAGAACGGTTGTATGATTCCTTCAGTTCTTGAGGATCGGATAAAGGAAGATATTAATAATGGTTATACTCCTATTTATGTTAATGCAACAGCAGGTACAACAGTTTTAGGTGCCTTTGACCCCGTTAATAAAATAGCCGATGTTTGTGAAAAATATAATCTTTGGCTTCATGTTGATGGTGCGTATTGTGGAGGAGTAATTTTTAGTAGAAAATATCGTCACCTTGTAGATGGTGTAAAACGAGCGGATTCTTTTAGTTTTAATGCTCATAAAATGCTTGGTACTCCGTTAACATGTTCTGTACTTCTTGTAAAGAATAAAGAAAATCTAAGCAATTCATTTAACAATGATGCTAAATATTTGTATCAAACTGATAAAGATGATTTTAATCTTGGAAAAACTTCTTTTCAATGTGGAAGAAGGAATGATGCACTAAAATTTTGGACATTATGGAAGTCAATTGGGACTAACGGATTAGAAAAAACGGTAGATCATCAATTTTATTTAGCTGATGAAGCTAGAACTTATATTAATAATAATTCTGACTATGAATTATATAGTTTTAACAACTCTATATCTGTTTGTTTTAATTATAAGGGTTTAGATGCAAAAAAAATATGTAGAGCACTTTATGAAAATCATAAAACACTTGTAGGTTTTGGGTCTTTTAATGATAATGAATTTATACGTTTTGTCACTATCAATTCTAATAATTCTCGAGATGATATTTTGAACTTCTTTAAAGTTTTGGAGGATTTTGTAGAAAAAAATCCTGATTTAATTCAGTAAATTAAATCCTTTTTTTGCTAGAATAATTATTCCAGGAATTTAAATAATCCGAAAAAAAACAACAACCAAATTATGCCTTTAATTAAGAAAAAAAGTATGGTTATTTTTATTGATTTTTGCCACCATTTTTTCATAATGAACTTATTTCAAATTTTGGAGTACCTTTTTCACCTTGATTGTTATAAAAATCAATAAAATGAATTTTGTAATATAGGTCTTCAGTTGTTTTAATGATATAATTTTTATTAATGTCTACTTCATAAGTTCCAGAATTATATGATTTCCAATCGTATCCAATCATATCTATATCTGAAGAGAATGTGTAATTTGTAATATCTGAAAAATTTATATCTAAAAAATCTTTATCAAAAACTTCTGCAATTTCAACACCATTTCTATTTGATAAGACACCAGTCACTAAGTAGGGGAATGTTGGATCAAATAAATGTGTGTATTGTCCAAAAACCAAATCCCAATCTGTTTTTATTGGTTCTATTTCAAGGCAACTATTTTGTTGAAAAGAGAAGAACGAGAAATTATATAGTTCATTTTTTTGAATTGTGATACTTGTATTGTTAGAGTTATTTAATGAAGAATAAGTAATATTATATTCATTCTCATTGACAGAAAGAATTTGAAGTTTTTTAAATCCTAATTGTTCAGCAGTGTATGAATATCCTAAATCTATAATAAAGAAATTTTGATTAGTTGTCCAATTTCCAATGGCAGTAGAGTCTAAATTCCCTGAACTCACATCATTTTTCCATTCACAATTAATGGTATCTGTAGTAGAAATAAACTCTGTAATTGGCTTAGAAGCCACTTTCATTGCTTTAGATGTATTTAATATTACTCTATAACCATTTTCATTAGATTCAAACCCCAAATCCCAATCAGTTTTTAAGTGTTTTTTTACCATTGAATTTGTAGCGACATCATAATATGCTTGGTAACGATAATCTGAACCTAATTCAATTTGGTTTGTAGTCAAATCACCAGGCTGATGGGCCTCTATAGGTATTTCTTCTTTAAGACAAGAAAAGTTAATTAAAATTAAAATTAAAAGAGAAATTTTTTTCATTTCAATGACTTACTTAAATTTAATTTCAAACTTACAAAATAAGTTCTACCTGTACCAACAGATACTGAGTTTAAAGAACTAGAATGAATGTCATTATTAGCATTGCTAAATACCTGTGTTACATTTAAAATATTTTTCACTCCACAATTCAAACTAATATTATTCTCCCATATTTTTTTTGTGATTGTAAAATCTAATAGATGATAATCATTAATAATGCTTTGTGATATAACATTGTTTTCATCTATTCTAAAATTTGGGAGTTTACCTTGATATTTATAAAACAATCCAAATGTTGTTTTTATTTTCTTTATTGAGTATATAATAGATGTTTGAATATCAGGATAAAATAAAAAGTCATTAAAATCATTAACAAGGGATGGAGAGATTACATTGCTAGCTGTACCAGTTAATCCAAAGGCAATCTTTGAATTTAATTTATTGTTTTTTAATCTTACTAAAAATCTACAGCCAGTAGACTTAAATAATCCAATATTGGTATAAGAAAATTGTGTTCCTTGTATATTAGCTAAACTAATTCTATTTTTTATGGAATTATAGAAAGCATTTAATTCAAGGTTTATATCTGATAAATTAAAGGATAGATTATTTGTTATTGCTCCAGAAAAATTATTTGAACTTTCTGCTTTCAAATTTTCATTCCCAACAATATTGTGATTTATATCAATAAATTCAAAGTATAATTCTTTTATGCTAGGTGCTCTAAACCCCCTTGCATATGATGAACGTAACGTCCATTGATTCGAAATACTCCATTTTAAGTTTAAAGATGGTAGAATAGGAGTAGAGTAAGTTGTATTGTATGAATAACGAATCCCTGGTTTAACTGTTATTAAATTATTTGGTTTGTATTCAAAAGATGCAAAAATAGCGTAATCATACTGTTCCTGTCTATTATTCAAAATTCTTCTACCCTCAGCGCTTTCAATTAAAACATCATAACCAATTTGAAAATTTATTTTATTTGAGTCTTTTGTTGAAGTATAATTTCCTCGAAAAACCCATTGGTCAAAAACAGAGGTGTCTTGATCAGACTCATTATTTGATAATTCAGAAGATAAATTTGTTAAGTCAGTGAAATATGTATTTTTATTTCTATTATAACGATTGAAGGAAAATAGAGAGTTAATAGCCCCTTTATTTTTAAATTCCTTGCTTAAGAAAAGTGATTGATCAATTCTTCTGGTGATATATTTATCATCAAAAGCACTTTCTTGATAAGGAGGTCTTGGATATCCACGATTTATAATCACTTCATTGAAAACATCCATTTTGTATTTAATTTGGTAATTATTTTTCATGAATTGGTAATAAATATTTCCAAAAACTTGTTCTTTAGGTTTCCATGTCATGAATCTATTAGAATCAGCTATTGGTTCGGGATTTCTAAATACTTTATGATGATCACTCCATCCATCAAAGAAATTTCTACCTCCAGAAGCTCCTAAAGAATGAAACTTACTACCATAGTTGACTGAACCCACTAAGTTGAAATGACCACTACTTTCATAATATGAAGTTATGTTTGATTTAAACTTACGAAAAGTTGGCTGTTTAGAAATTAAATTAACTACCCCTGCTAAAGCATTAGTTCCATAGTTTACTGATAATGGACCTTCTACAACTTCTATATGATCAATTTCTTGAAGATTTATTTGACTAAGGTCTATATTTCCACCTAATCTACCAATTACAGGAACACCATCAATTAATATTTTTACATTTTCACCCGATATTCCTTGTAAAGTCATGTTGCTTCCTAATATGTTGTCTTGAGATATTCTAATTCCAATCTCATTAGAAAGAATATCTCTTAGATTTATGGCAGCCATTGCATCTATTTTTTCTCTGTTTATAATAGATACTTTATGTATAGATTGAGCAACATTTTGTTTTTTGTATTGTGCTGTAACAATTACTTCATCTTTGTTGAATGTTTTTTCATTCATAGAGATATATATGTTTTCTTCCAGGGTAACGAATTTATCTATTGATTGGAAACCAAATGCATTGATTTGTAATCTGACTTTTTCTTTAAAGTTATTTATATCAATTATAGAAACTATCCCTTTTTTATTTGAAAACCCTCTAAAAATTATATCACCATTTAGTGTTGATATTATTGTTTTAGCTTGAAAAATTTCGCTTCCTTTTTGATCTTTAATATAAATATTAGTTTGAGCAGATATTTTGCTGGTAAATAAAAAGCTGATTAAAAAAACAATTGATATTAAAGGAGTAAAATTTCGCATTTTCAAATATCAAAAAAAAACAACAAAATCAAACTAATGATTTTGTTGTTTTTGTTATTAAATTAAAAGTAAAACTAATGAATGATAAGTTTTTTTGTTAGTTGACCATTATCTGTAGTTACTTTCACAAAGTAAGATCCACTATTGAGATGACTAACTGAAATAGGATAATTTATGAGTCCGCTAGAATCTATCTCCTTGTAGTGAACTATTTTACCTGACATGTCTGTAATTGATATTCTTGAGTTAACAGATGATGTATTAATTAAAATAGATATATTGTTATTTGCAGGATTTGGGAAAACTTCAAAGTTTTTAATATCAACAATTTCGTATGTATTAGCAGAAGAAATTAGATTTTTCCCAAATACAATTTTACCTGTTGAGCTTCCTTCAAAATCGGTAAATAATAGATGCCATATGTTACCTCCATGGTCTTCTATAAAATATGATAGGTTTGGTTCAATAGTATATCCCATACCATTGAAACTTTTCCAATCATATCCAATAACATTGATTACTGAATCTACTTGGTAATCCAAAAAGTCTGCGGTTAATGGATCAACTCCGCTCGCTTCTCTTACATATATATTGTTGTTTGACAAAACACCTGTAACCGAATAGTTAACTGTCGGTGCACCAGGACCCATAGCTATTTCAGCAGAATATTTTGTAAATACGATGTCCCAATCACTATTCATAGGTTCTCTATCTATAGACTGATGAGTTGTAATTGAGTAATAAATGAAATTTTTACCATTATAATCGGATTTAGTAACAGAATTTGTCATTTCATCTGAGCCGTCTAAATTAGCATATTTAAAAGAGTACGTTCCGCTAATTAAACTTTCAATCATAATTTTTTTATAGGCTCCATTGGACAATTTAATAATGTAAATTTTATTTCCAGAAATAGTATGTGTCACAGGATTGTATGCCCCCCAACCAAGATCAAAAGGATCAGCTGGATTTGCAGACTGATCAAATGCGCCTATTTTCCATGTTGTTTCACTATTGTGATATGTATCCCATATCATTCCTGTTGTGTCAACAGCTTGCCAATCTGATCCCGAGTATAGATAAACTTCAGTTCCGATATGTTCATTAGATCTAACTGAAGCCCCATAACCACTTAAATCAAAGGCAATATCCCATGATGTGTTATCAATATTTTGAATTTCACCATTTTGAAACGAATAATATGATTCATTCGTGTAACCTGGAAGCATATAAATAGAATCTTCTACTATTTGAGCTTTACCTAGTAGGTAAAAGCACATCATTGATGTAAAGAGTAATGTTTTTTTCATAGTTTTTGTTTTTTTCTGCAAATTTCGTGACACTTTGGAGTTTAAACAATACCACAAAAAAGGTATTTATAATCGTTCTAAATAAGATAATAGTATTAATAACAATCTGTATGGATTTGAGTTTCAAAATCCGAGACTCTTTTTTTTAGTTTATTTTTTAATATTTCGTCAATTATTTTGAGTACTTCATCTCTCATTACTATTGAACCGCAGATTAAGATTTTAGAACCATTATATATACTATTTGAAATGAAATCTTGATTGTTTAAAATAATGTCTTGTACATATTTCGAATTTTTATTCTCTTGAGAAAAAACAGATTTAAATTCATTAATTAATTTTTTATCCTTTAATTTTTTAATATGAGGTTCAAATACTTTTAAAACATTTTTTGATTTTCCACCCCAATATATATGAAAATCAATTTTATTTTTATTTTCATATCCCATCCCTATGAATGGTGTAATTCCTGTTCCGTTCGATATAGCTATAATTTTTTCAGCATCTTTAGGAAGATTAAAATTTTTATTTTTTTCTATTCTTGCTCTTATATTGCTTCCTATATTAATTTCACTCAGATAAGATGAGCAGATTCCATTAGGTATTTTTCTCACACAAATAATTGCTAAACCATTCATCCCTTGACCGAGAGAATAATATCTTTCAACCTTATTCTCTAGGTCAGTTATCGCTATTAAATCTCCAGACTTAAAATCTTTTTTTGAAAGATTAATCTCCAATAAAAAAGTTTGGTTATTGGACTGATTGGGTATAGTTTTGTTAGATATTTTATAAGACACCAAATTTTTCAAATTGATCTTTTTTATTTGGACATTCATTTTTTTTGACCAATCATTTGACCATTTATTTAATGATTCAATAGACTTTTCATTTATAAGTTTTAGAGGAATGAATTCATAACAATTTGTTTGTTTTTTTAGTTTTGTTGAAATATCTTTTGCGAATTGGCAAAACTTTGGATAAGTTTTTGAACCAAAGCCAACAATGGAAAAATTAAAATCAAATGGTTGCTTAATTTTCTCAAATTTTGAGATAAATTTATTTGCGTTGGATGGCGGGGAGCCATCTCCATATGTTGAAGTAAATATAATTAGATGCTTTAAATTTTTGTATAAAGTATAATTGTTAAGTTCATCAATGAATATATTTTGACTTGTCTTTATTATATTATTTTTGAATTCTTTTGCTATTTGCATTGTGCTACCATTCTCTGAGCCTACTAATATTACTATATCACTTATATCTTTTGTGATATAATTTCTTTTTTTACTCTTAAATCTTTTTAATGCCATTTTATATCCTGAAAAAATAAAGAATAGAATATTTAGGCATGATACAAATAAAATTATTGACCAAATTACATTCCCTTTTCCAGTGTGAAGATTATAACTTAATTGTTTAAATAGTGTTAAATTTTCAATTTTTGATTCGCTAATTATTTCGCCATTAAATTGATTGATTATTAGCTCTTTATCTTTTAGTTTTACTTTGAAATAATCTTCCTTATCAGAGGAAAATGGGAATTGAATTGATTCTAGTTTCTTTAAATTTGTTTCTTGAAATATCTGAAATTTTTCTAGCCTTATTTTGTTGTATTTTTCAAATTTATCAGGTTTAAGGTTGTGATTAATTTCATTTTTTTGAGGTAATAAGCCAAATCGATTCATCGATAATATTGAACCAGACAAAGCAATTATTAAGATGAATACAATACTAGCTCTTGCTAATATAGCATGCCAGTCCTCGTAAAATCCAACTTTGTTGATTTTTTTGAAAAAGTTTTTTGGAGATATTTGTCTTTTTAGAAGAAGAATAATGCCTGATACAGATATTAGTAGAAGAAAAAAAGAAGATAAACCTATAAAAAACCTTCCCACCACCCCCAAAAAGAGAGACCTATGAATAATTTCTGCATATTTAAATATTTTTGATGTCTCTATTTCAGAAACTTTTTTCTTTAAGGTGTCTGGATCTGCAAAGAATTCTTGATATTCTCCTTTATTTATTAATGATAATTTTAATAGGTTGTTTTTATCTACTTTTATTTCAATTATTTCATCAAATTTTGAATTAAGTTCATTAATTAAAGTTGAAATATTTTTATTCCCTACTTTATTAATATTCGCTTCATGGAGTTCAAAAGCAATAGGTTTAAAAGATAAAATTACCCCAGTTAATGTTGTAATTATAAGAAACAAGAAAGAACTAATAGCTAGAATTAAATGACTTTTTCGCCAAAAAGATAAAATCATTTTTTTAGATTATTGTGGCAACATACGTACATATCTTATGAAACCTTTACCATTAAATTTTTTTTGCAGATTTGAATCAGTTAATTTAAATTCAATATCTTTTTCATAATAATTTTTAGCCTCAACTGCACTTTCAAATCTAATTTTATACCCATTATTTATTTTTGATTCATCTAATTGAATAAACTTAATAGCTCGTTCTCCACCTGAAAGAGTACTTCCAGAAATTCCATCTAATTTAGTTCTGTTTTTTCCATAAAATTTCCACCATGATTCAATTTCATAATACCAATCTGGATCTTTTCCTTGAACATAGAGAGTTTTTTCATATTTACCTTTTGGACTAATTAATGAAACAACCACATATGCTCCTTCTCCTTCATAGTTCGTCATTTGAATCAAAAATTTATATTTTTTTTGATTAGCGATAAATGAGCTAAAAACCAAAATTGAAATACACATAAAAATATTTATAATAATTCGTTTCATAGTTTATTTTAAAAAATTTAATGGTGTGTTATTTAAGAGTTCATTTTCTTTTGCTAGCATAAATGCAGTTTCGTTAAAATTTGTTTTTAGTTTTTTGTCTGCTCCATGTTTTAATAAAGTTTTAAGTATTTCATTATTTTTTGAATTCATTGCTGAAATGTGAAGAGCAGTCATTCCTTCATTTGTTTTTTCGTTAATATTTTTTATTTCTTTAATTATGTTGTTAATTATTTCTTTGTTTTTTCTTTTTACGGCTATATGAAGTGCATTTTCTCCCTTTGAATTTTTTTTATTTACATTAGTTTTTTCTTCTATTAAAATTTTAATTCCTTCAATTGAATTATTTTGTACAGAGTATAAAAAAGGAGTCATACCAATTGAATCACGAGCATTTGTTGATAGATTGTTGTCAATTAAATATCTGTATAAGCTGGTGTCTGAAGAGTAATTTGCAACATAATGTAAAGCGGTCTTTCCTTTACTATCCTTTACATTGATTGATAATCCTAAATTTTTTAAATATTTGTAGGTCTCGATTGAGTTTTTCTTTTTTCTAGTGCCTTTACTTGCATAAATCACCGCAGCATCATTATTTGCTCTTATATTAAGACCCTTTTCAACTAGATAGTTCATTATATTTATATTCCCTGTTTTGGAAGCATATACAAATGCATTATTTCCATATTTATCTGTTTGAGTTATATCAAGATTATTAATTGTAAAATAATCTATCATTTCTGAGTTCGGCATATGAGGAATCAAAAGTAAGAGAGGCGAAGCGCCATCATTATTAAGTTGTTCACTAAATTTCACTCCGTTCGATTTACATAATTCATAAATTTTTTTGTTTAATTGACCGGTAGTAGCAGCAAAATTAACTAGGCTATATCCATGATCATCAATTATATCTAACTTTGCATTCTCTTTAATTAAGTATTCCATTAGTTCAATATTGTCTTTATATGCAGCCCAAAAAATTGGTGGTCTCCCGTCATGAGATTTTTTATTTATACCATTTCCATTCAAATTAATTAAAAATATAATTGTTTGATTAGAAACACTCTCCAGTATAGCCCATGTGACAGGGTCAAAATTATATTCGTTTAATTCCGTTGGATCGTTACCTAATTGAATATCTTTTTTTATTGCTTCGATTGATGGATTAGATGTCCAATATTTTCTTGAAATAAATTTATTTGAAATCTCTTGACTAAAGCAAAAGTTAATACTGTTTAAAAATATGAAAAAAAAAATACAAATCTTAAACATTTTACTTGATATATGCTTTAATTATTTTTTGAATTTTTTTTGGAGAGGTCTCCAAATCCATATAAAATAGTTGTTCATATAATTTTTTACCATCAACTTTTGAATGCATTGCAAGATTTTTGTCTTTGTTATAAACTTCATTCCATGAATCTCTTGTATGCTGCCAAAATTTATGGTTTTTTTTCCACCATGTTTTTGCAGATTCACATTTTGAATCATCAACACGCTTGTATGTATTATATCCTTTTTCTTGTGCTAAAATAAAATCAGAATTATTATTTCTAATTACTTTATCATTGTCTTGATCGTGAAGCCATCCATAATTTGTTATCTCATGCCTATTTCTTCTAACAGTAATATTGTAATCACTTCTTTGGGTATACTCTCTTCTAGGTAATGGAGCATCAGTGGTATTTTCCCAATAACTTTTGCCATCGACATGAACCCATGAAGAAGAGCCTTCATATCTGGGGCTGTCGTCTACTTGATATACTTTTTGAGTCCATTGACCTTTTATTTCATCATTAGTTTTTTTAACGAAATTCCATTTATTATCGCCATTGTACATATAAAAGTCATTGTTTTCAAATAACCAATCTTGACGCCAATGTTTTATAATCATAGGGTTATCTTTACCTCCTACTACTAAAAGGTGTTGAATAATTATTTTATCATTTGAATCTTCCACTAGTTCAGCCCACTCTAATGCATTTGCATGTTTTACTTTTGATGGCATATAGGTTGTATCATCAGAATAATTAAATGTTTCTGAGAAATTAAATCCAACTTCAAAACAACCACACATTTTTTTGATTGCATTTTGGTCTTTTTCTTGTTTACTTATTTGACTGTAAGTACTCGAAATAATTAAAAGATATATAGTTAAAAGAATTAAATTTTTCATACGTATTGTGTTAGCTTTTAAAGATTAAACTTAATTGTCTATTATTAATTGACATAATTTTATTCTTAATAAATTATAATATTATGGAAAAATACCTTTTTAATGGTATGATGTAAGTTAAAACACAGACAACTTTTAGTCTATTTATAATATCTAAGTTTTTAGATTAAATCAGTTAATTCTCTATAATATTTTTGACATTCTTTTAGAAGTGGCTCTAAGTGAATAGGGAACTTTTTTGTTTTTGCTTTATATTTATTAAATCCAGTTGATAGATGTACATTATTATACCAATATTTTGCCCATATCCCGTCTTCTTTTTTTGGTCCTGATTTCCATGAAAGCATAGACTCTTGAAATTCTATATTGATTTTATTGCATAATTTTTTTAGTTCTTTTCTGGGATTTAATAATATATTTTTGGAGTCAATTACTATTGGTTCAATTTCATGATAATTCATATATTTTAATAAATTGATATGATCTTTATATCCTAAATCATTTATAGAGGGATTCTTAATTATTTCATTAAATGATGGAATCATATCGATGGGATTTCTAGTGAGAATAATATTTATAGTATTCTTCAAGAATTTTTTATCTAGATTTATTAGGTGGTGCGTCATGTTTTTAAAAAATACTATAGGATATTCATGTTCTGCCATCATATTTTTTATCACTTTTATCCCATCTTTTTCTTGGCTTTCTAGAACTTCTTTTGCACCAGGATGGTATTGATATGCCGTTGTAGAATTTAGATAATGTGCATATAATGGTTCATCAAAAACTTTCGTGTCATCTCTTTGAGAAAAGGAGTACATTAAAGCCGTAGATATGTTTCTTGGACCAGACCATAAACAAATTCTCTTTGTTAAATTCATATTAACTTTCATTCACAATTAATTCTTCATACAAGTTGTTTATCTTTCTAGATAAAGGCCCAAAAATCTTAACCCCAATTAATTTTCCGTCAATTTTCTTGACTGGGGTTACTCCTCCAAAAGTGCCAGTCACAAAAGCTTCATCAGCATCGTAAACATCAAAAAGAGAAAAGTTTTTTTCTTTGCATATAATTTTATTTTGGTTACAAATTTTAATAATATTATTTCTTGTAATACCATTCATACAATATTGACCTGTTGATGTCCATACTTCTTTGTTTTTAATCATAAAAAAATTTGTTGAGTTACATGTTGAAACAAATCCATTGACATCCAACATAAGTGCTTCATCAGCGCCTGCATCAATTGCTTGAATTAGAGCTTGGACTTCATGTAATTTACTATGGCAGTTTAATCGAGGATCAAGAGTGTCTGGTGAACCTCTTCTTATTGTACTTGTAAATAATTCTAATCCTTTTTCTTTACTTTCTTTTGATGCCTTTTTATGTTCTGCTATTATTACTAAATTCGGATTAGATACAGTAAACCTTGGGTCTTGTGTTGGTGTTTTTTTTATACCTCTAGTTAACATAATCCTTATATGGATATTGTCTTCCATTTTATTTGCATCTAGAGTTTGCCAAATTTTTTTAACGAGCTCAGATTTTGTAAAATTTAATTTTATGCCAATTACTTTAGCCGATTGCCATAACCTGTCTAAGTGTTGATTTAAAAATATGAGAGAGCCTTTATGTAATCTTATACCTTCCCAAACGCCGTCACCTATAAGATACCCACTATCAAAAACTGATATTTTCGCATTATTTCTAGAATATAATTCATCATTAATAAAGATCTTTATTTTTTCGTTTCTTGAATCATTTTCTGAATTATGTGTACCATGAATCATATGATTGAGTTAAATATTTTTATTCAATATAATAAAAGGAAAAGTATATTTATAATATGTAACTAAAAACCTTTAATTATGAAAATAAAAGATATTATATTATTTCTTAGTTTAACTTATTCTATCATTATGTCAACATATGCATTTTATCATTCCACTAAACAAAATCAATTAATAGAATCTAACATTAATTTTATAAGCAAGATTAAAAATAGAATATTAGAGGTTGAGAAAATTGTTGATGGTACTGATAGAATTATAGATAAAGGCAATAAAGTAATAGATAAATTAAGCGAAATTTACAAATAAATTTATGACTTAGTATTTTTTAAGAATCTTGTTATTTCTGATTTTTTTAATAATCTTTTATATCCTTCATATGTTCTTTCAATTTCTTCCATTGACCAAATTGCACTAACACCGTTCCATAAAATTTGGACTTTAAAGATATTGCCTTCCTTATACATTATTGTTTTTACATCATCATAGAAGAAAACAACATTATTACTGTATGTGATTTTATTTAGATAATTTTCATAAGAAGTTTTTACATCTATTATTTTTTTTAAAAAATTCGTTGCTTGATTTCTTTTTAGTAACTTAAATCCATAGCCCTTGCAACTCCCTTCAAAATCATCCCAAAATTCGCCATAAAATCCAAGGAGTAAACCAACATCATCCCAACCTTTTCCTTTCAAAGAGTAGCAAATGGAACTTATTTCATTTGATTTAATTGAAATATATGGATCAAGAACAACTTCTGCAATTGTAATTGAATCGTTTATTAATGAATTAGTGATAAATGTTTTTGCCTTTGATAATGTGTAATCTTTATTAAAAGGTGATTTTAACATATATCTTTTAGGACTTATATTTTGTGTCTGGCTATAAGAAATTATAGGGACTAATAGTAAAATGATTAATAGTGTTTTCATTGTGATAACTAAACTAATAATTATTTGTGAGATAATAAAAAGCTAATTTTTTAAATATACCAAATAATTTTCCCTAACAAATAACATCCGATAAACTCTATTAATAAAACAATTAAGCATAAAAAAAGGAGCTAGCTTCCTAACTCCCTCGTTGTTGTCCCACTAGGGCTCGAACCTAGACTCTTCTGGACCAAAACCAGACGTGTTGCCAGTTACACCATGGGACAATTTTTAGATTGCGAAGCTACAAACAAAATTTATTTCTTCATAAAAAAACAGATAAAAAAACACAAAACACAATATTTTTTTATTTCTATTTTATAGTGTATATGAAAAAATCTTAAAATTTCATTTTCATACCGCTTCCTACATATTTTTATATTGTTATTTTCGTATTGCATTTATAAATCTACTTTTTGATTTTAATAAGAATTTATAACGTTTAATAACTAAATATGAATTTTAAGAAATTAAGCCTTTATTTAGGTTGGTTGGTATTTTTGATTTCAACAATTGTATATTTTATTACGATTGAGGATACTGTAAGTTTGTGGGATTGTGGTGAGTATATAACTGCTGCTTATAAGTTAGAAGTTGGTCACCCTCCAGGAGCTCCATTATTTATGGTCATTGGTAGGTTGTTTTCTTTTTTCGCTGATCCTGAAAATGTTGCTATATGGATTAATAGAGTTTCTGCACTTTCTAGTTCTGCTACAATCTTGTTTATGTTTTGGTCAATTTCAATTTTGGTTAAAAAAATCAGCTTAAAATATAAATCTGAATTAACTAATGGGGATAAAGTTGCAATATTAGGGTCTGCATTTATTGGCTCATTAGCATATACTTTTTCTGATTCATTTTGGTTTTCTGCAGTTGAGGGGGAAGTTTATGCAATGTCTTCTTTGTTTACTGCAATTATTTTTTGGTCTATTCTTAAATGGGATGAAGAAATGATCGAAATTCAAGACGGAAAACTTATTCAAGGTTATTCTCCTGATAGGTGGTTGTTATTAATAATGTTCATGCTTGGTTTAGCCATAGGAGTTCATCTTTTAGGCATATTGGTTGTGCCTGCAATTGCTTATGTTATATATTTTAGATATCAGAAGGTGGCCAACTTAAAGGGCATAATATTGACAGGTATTCTTGGAATTTTTGTGCTAGGTTTTATTCAAGTTGGAGTTATTCAAGGAGTTATTTCAATTGCATCTTCTTTTGAGGTAAATTTTGTGAATAGTCTAGGTATGCCTTTCTATAGTGGTACTATCTTTTTCTTTTTGTTAATTGTTGGTTTTTGTGTCTTTTTAATTAGATATGCAAGAAAAAAAGGTAAAAGAATTTTATATTCTTCAGCTATGGGACTAATATTGTTGTTGATTGGATATGGTTCTTTTGCTGTGATTGTAATTCGTTCTAATGCGAATCCTCCTCTTGATGAAAATGATCCTGAAAATTTAGTAACACTTACTTCTTATTTAAAAAGAGAACAATATGGTTCGGCACCTATTTTATTTGGACAGCAATGGAACTCAAGAGAAAATAGTAGAGATTTATGGAAAGATATGTCACCTTTTTATTTAAGAAGATTTATTGTTGTTAAAGGAGACAAAGAATTAAAAGCATTTAAAAACAAATCACGTGCTAATGAATTTGCCAAAGAAAATAATGGAGAAGTTGTAGAACGTTATTTCGAATCTAATTCATCAACTCGTATAAATGCTACACCTACTTATTCTCAATCTGTCTTTTTTCCAAGGATGTATTGGAATCAAGATCAACAAAGAATAAATGCTTATAAAAAATGGTCTGGTTATGATGCAAATGATGGAACTGTATCTGAATTAGGTAAAGATGGCAAGCGTCTTCCTACTTTTAGCGAGAATATTAAATTCTTTACAAGTTATCAAGTTAACTGGATGTACTGGAGATATTTTATGTGGAATTTTTCAGGTCGACAAAATGATATTCAAGGTCATGGAGATCAAATGAGAGGTAATTGGATTTCTGGTTATAGTTTTGTAGATAATGCACGTTTAGGGAATCAAGATGATTCGGCACCATATTTTACATCACAGAATCCTTCTAACAATAGATTTTTCTATTTACCTCTAATTTTAGGTATTATAGGTTTATTTTTTCATTTTTATAGGGCCCCAAAAGATGCTTTTGTTCTGTCTTTAGTTTTTTTATTTACTGGTTTAGCTATTATCATTTATCTTAATCCAAGGCCTTTCGAACCAAGAGAGCGGGATTATGCTTATGCCGGATCCTTTTATTTCTTTGCCATGTGGATTGGTATAGGCGTGTATGCATTATATGATGCATTTAAAAATTTTCAAAGTAAGGAAGTGAAAAGAGGAGGTATTATTATTGGAGCAGGTCTTCTTCTTTCATTAATTGCAGATATCGGTAGTTTGTCATCTATGCCAATTACTTTGTCATGGATCATTATCGTTGTCATTGCTTGTGGAATAATAGCTTTGATGATCTTGCTTAAAAGAGTCTTAAAAAATGATATTCATGGCGCATTGGTTGCAGTTTCTTTATCGTTATTTGTACCAATAATAATGGCCTTTCAAGGTTGGGACGACCATGACCGAAGTCTAAAAACCTCCGCACATAATTTATCATTGAACTATTTAAATTCAGTTGAAAAAAATGGAATTATTTTTACAAATGGAGATAATGATACATTTCCATTATGGTACATGCAAGAGGTAGAAGGTAAACGTACGGATGTTAGAGTTTGTAATTTATCTTTGATGCAGACAGATTGGTATACTGATCAGATGAAACTAAAAGCATATGATTCTGACCCTTTACCTATTGAATTTACTGAGGATCAGATTTTAATGTATTCTGGAAATACAGATCAAGTATTGTTCACTGATTTATTTGAACTGTTTTATATTAATGCACAACCAAAAATTATTCGTAAGGTAATTAATATGAGGGTTGACGCTGCGAATATAGATCAACTAGCACAATCGGTTATTATATTTAATAATAAGGCTTCACAAACTTTAATTAACGCCAAATCCTCTAATCCTAGAGTATCATCAAGACTAGCTCAAATTAAAGCTACTTTATCTATGCCTTTATCTTTGGGAGGAGACTATTCTAAATTGATATATGATAAATATCAAGGTGCTTTTGAAATTTTTAGTGCAGTTCAAAGTGGTTTAATTCAGGTTGAAAGTCCTGAACAGAATCTAGAAGCTCTCCAAAAAGCATTATTGGATTTTGAAAAAACATGGAGTTATACTAATCTTCAAGATGCGATGAAATTTACTAGAGATGATAATAACTTGGTTAATTTTCAAGGTCAACGTAAAGTGAGAATATTCCCAAGTTCTGGTTTTATTCTTCCAGTAAACATAAAAAATGCTATTTCATCGGGTATAGTATCTAAAGAGCAAAAAGGATTATGTGTGGATGAGATGAGGTTTAATTTTGATCAACGTGGATTAACTCGTGAGCAAGTTATGATGCTAGATATTATTTCTAATAATGATTGGAGGAGAGGTATATGTTTTTCTTCCCCTGGAGGATCAGAAGTTTCAATTGCATTATATAAGAAAGGATATATAAAACAAAATGGAATGGCTTTTGAATTGAGTCCAATTAGTAGTCAATCCAGATTTAATCTTAATAAGATGTATGATAATTTGATGAATACATATGATTATGGAGCTATGAGTAATCCAGATGTATTAACAGATTATTATGCGAGGCGTCACACGGCTCAATATAGGCTTCATTTTTTATCTTTAGCAGAAGAATTTATTTCTAAAGCATTTTCAGCAGAGCAAGAAAATGAGCGTATAGAAATGATGAAGTCTATGGGGCAAGATTTTTCTAATTTACCTGCTATGATTTCTGATAATGAAATTAAAGATTATAAGAAAAAAGCAAAAGAATTAATTCACAAGTCACTAGATGTTATGCCTGCATCAGTAGTAATAGATTATGGTGAACCAAATTCTTCTGGAAATCCTAGAGATAATTATACTATAAATGGTGAAACATTAACAGCTTATACAGATGGAATATTGCATGATTATGTTGGTATTCTTTATATGGCAGGGGACAATAAAGGAGCAGAAGAGCTTGGCCTTGAAGTTGCTTCACAATTGGAATCTATAATTGGCTTTTTTGAGTCTAGCAATATCGGTATTTCAGCAAGACCTGAGAATATGAAAGATTTTTATTCAGCATTGTCGGCATATTTTAAAATATATTCTGCATCCAATGATTCTAATTTTAATAATTTGGAAAGTGAACTTTCAAAAATAACAAGCAAAAAAATAAATTATTTCTATAAAGAAATGTTTCCAAAGATGTTTTCTGATTTAGAGTCTTTAGCCAACAAAAATGGTGAAAGTATTAGACGAGGGAAAAATGCTGGGTATTATGCTTCTATGTTACATAAAATGCAAGACTATTCTGAAGCGATGGCTATACATTTTGGTTTTATAGATTCTGATATGCAAGATTCTCAACTACCATCTAATGTTTCATTAAATGGTCTTATGAATCCTTAATTTTCAGTTTTCCTTTTTTTAAAAACAGGAACTGTAGAGCAAGGTTCTCCATACATAATAGTTTTAGCGACTGGTTGTAGGTGCCTTATTAATTCTGACATTGCGTATTCCGGTGAAGGAATATCAGAGCATCCTTTAATTATAATTCTACCATCTCTATAATTCTCTTTTTTATCATCAGAAATTCGGTTTTTAATAAGTAATTTTTCAATCTCATCTTTAGAACCGATTAAATACATTGCTCCTGCTTCATGAAGTTTTGAGCTGATAATCATATATGCCCAAGTTGGAATAATTGCATCTGTAGAACAAATTATATTTACTGCTTTATTTTTGTAGGAAGACCAATCATGATCTTTGATCCATGCACGAAAAACTTTTTCTTTAAGAGCTATTCCCTTCCATAGTATATCAGCAATGTCAATACTAATAATCTCTTTTTTTGGTTTATAATTAGCTAAATCTATTGAAATAAGACCACTTTCTTTTACACGATTTATTATTTCTTTCATAGAATAAAAATATATTTTTTATTTAAAATAGATTGATTAATTTAATTTACAATTATCTTAAAGTGTCCTACAAATATTATCTTATATAGGAAGTTAAATAATTTATGTAATATGCAAAAACAGGAATTTGGTTCATATATAGAAGCTATTATTTATCCTTTTTTACTTGTTATTTCAATGTGGTTAGTTTATTGGGCAGATCATCTATTTCCTTTAATACCATTTTATAAATATGGAATAATGCCTCGTGAAATTCTAAGTTTAAAAGGAGTTCTTTTTATGCCGTTTATTCATTCTTATAATGAGATTAATCATATTATAAATAATTCAATACCTACATTAGTATTGTTCGCAGCTATTGTTTATTATTATCGTGAAATTGCCTTTCGAGTCCTTTTTTTATCATGGATATTTACAGGGTTAGGAGTTTGGTCATTTGCTGTAAACAATAATTCATATCATATTGGTATGAGTGGGCTTATCTATGCTATGGCTGGTTTTCTTTTTGTTTCCGGTGTTTTAAGAAAATATAAGCCTTTACAAGCCATATCATTATTCGTTGCTTTTATATATGGAAGTATGATTTGGGGTATTTTTCCAGTTAAGCAACAAATTTCTTGGGAGGGACATTTATGTGGTCTTATTTTCGGTGTTATTTTAGCTTTTTTATATAGGAATAGAGGTCCACAAGCTCCTAAGTATCTTTATGAAATAGAAAAAGAAATGGGTATAGAACCCCCTGATTTTGAGTCTGAATGGAATGAAAATAATAATCATGTAGAAAAGAAATAATTTATTATGTTTAATTAGTTTAGATTAAGTTTACATCATCTTTTAATTATTTAAAATGAAAAAAATAAATATTGTTGGTGCAGGAGTTAGCGGTTTGATAGCTGCAAAAATTCTTGAAGAACATGGATTTCATCCTAACATTTTTGAAGAAACATCTAGAATAGGAGGAAGAATAAAAACAGATGTTTTAAATGGCTTCTTTCTTGATAGAGGATTTCAGGTTTTATTAACTTCTTATCCAGCTGTTAGGAGACATCTTAATCTCGAAAAATTAAATCTTATCAATATTCAATCCGGGGCATATATTTTTGATAAAAAAAGATATAAGTTATTAGGTGATCCATCGAAAAATATAAATTTTATTTTTGAACCATCTTTATATAGGTCTGTTAACTTATTTGATCTATTAAGAATTTTTAAATTAAAACTAAAACTTAAAAACAAAGATTTATCTGACATCTTTTCTTCTAAAGAAACTTCAACTATTAAATATTTAAACAATAATGGTTTTTCACAAAAGATTATAGACTCTTTCTTTAAACCCTTTTTTGGTGGGGTATTTCTTGAATCAAAATTAGAGACTTCAAGCAGAATGTTTGAATTTATATTTAAAATGTTTTCAGATGGTAAAGTTTCTATTCCAAAAAATGGAATGGAAGAAATACCAAAACAAATATTTCAAGGACTTAATAAAACAACTTTTAATTATAATACTAAAGTAAAAGAGGTATATAAAGATATAATCGAATTAGAAAAAGGAAAGAAAATCAAAAGTGACTATACAATTATTGCAACTTCCCCAAAAAAACTGTTTAGAAATTCTTTTAAGCAAATTACATGGAATTCTTCTGAAACACTTTATTTTGAAACTGAAAACAAAATATTTAAAAAAAATATTATTGGACTTATTTCAAGTTCTAAATCATTAATTAATAATTTTTATTATTACCCGGATACATATTTAGGAAAAACAAATAAATTTCTTTTGTCAGTTACTATTCTTAATTCTCATAATTTTGATGCTGAAGATCTTATTCAAAAAGTGATTCACGAGTTAGATGAATATTGTGACATTAAGAATGTTAAGTTTATTAAAAAATATTTAATACCTCATTCTATCCCTCAACTAAATAATTTGAAAGAAAGAAATAATTTGGACGACATAAAACAGTTTGGGAATGTTTTTTTAGCCGGTGATCAGCAATTAAATGGGTCTTTAAATGCTGCAATAATTTCAGGTGAACAAGCAGCTTATGGTGTTATAAAATCAATTCAAAATAAATTATAAAATTTGACTTATTATTACATTAATACTATTTTATTCAATATTAGTTTTTTTCATTATCATTAGTTTAGAAATGAATTTTTTATTGACGTGATAATTATTGTCTATTTGAAACTTAATATAGTTTCCTGAAGAGTGAATACTAAATAAATTAGATTTAAATATGCTTAACTTATAAAATGGAATCAACCATGAAATGGTTTCTAAGTTGTTAGAAATCCTAATTATTATTCCGTTATTTCTTCTTTCAATACTACCATATAATGTGTCTTGTTTTTTTTTCAGGAAACGTTGAAAAGACTCACTATATTCTTTAATAATCATTCTATGTGACCCTCTTGGTCCAGTTGATAAAGAATCTAAAAAAGAGATTTTTTTACCGACATTGTCAATGATGTTTTTCTTCATTTCTTTTGTTAAGTATGTTGTATTAATAATCATCTTGATTTATTTATAATTTTTGGTATAGAAGAAATTCATTGATATAATATGGGGGAAACTTATGCAGGATAAAAACACAAAAAACCAACTAATATGCTCGCTAGTGTTTTTATTAATTATACTTGTGAAAATAAGATAAATAAAAATTGCTCCTAAATTAAATGGTACTGCTTTAAGGTACATTTTTAAATGAGAAAGGTTTAAATTTTTTTTTATGTCATACCAACCAATAACACTATGGTGAAAAATAAAGTATAAACCAAATGTGTATACTAAACTTAACGAATAAGATAGGTATAAAAATAAGCACAATAAAAACCAAGTTAACTTTCTTTTATATATGGAAATGAATGTTGTTCCAGCTAATAAAATCGTTGATATTGAAGTTAAAATAGTTATGTTAATGTTATCGCTAACATCTATTAGTTTTAATATTTCTTCAAATTCATCAATGTGATTAGAAAAAATATAGATAAAAATAGTAAGACCCCAAAGTAAAGTTAATACTGGTGATTTAATATTCCAATATCTCATGTCAGTTTGGCCAAAGTGCCAAGAAGAAAATAAAATAAAAAAAACAAGGGAGAGAGAAGGGTTTAGAACCCATAGAATAAAAATAGGGATCATTAATAGTAGATATAATAATATAAAGGATATTGTTAATTTTTTTGATGAATTAAAAAACCCAGAATAATAGTCTAGTGCACCATGTGGTATTCCAATTAATAAAAGGCCTAATGACATAAATACAATCTGGTTGTTATTAAGTAAAACTACTTTTTCTGAATATGATGGTAATAAGGTTAAAATAATTAGTAAGGATGGTATTATTATTTTTTTTGTTTTTAAAAAACACCATATTAAAAGTGATTTCAAAAAAAGAGAAATTTGAAGCTTAGAAAAAATTTTGATATCATCTCTTAAGTTTGTTTTTTCATCTAGAAATTTAAGAATTAATTTATAGTCAGAATGTTTAAATAATTTTAGAAAAATATCTTTTCCATATTTAGGCCATTTGTTTAGTATTATCAAAAGTAGCTCATCATAAAGTTGAAACTTCTTTTTTGTTGTGATTGAACTTTTTTCAACTGCATTATTGCAGATAGATTTAGAGTGGTTGTACATTTTTTTAAATCCATATCCAGTACTAGGTTTAATGTTACCTGCTCTTGTTCCTAATTCTATTATGTTTTTACTGTTAATATTGGAAAATTTTTTTGTTGACATTGGAATCAGTCCAATTTCTTTTTTCAATAGATCATATTCTCCGAAATGGTTTTTAATATATTTATCTAATATCAATTCAGAGTTCTTTCTTTCAATTATATTGTCTGCAAATCTTGTTAATTCAACAAGACCAGTATCATTTGAGTATGGAAGCGTGTATACAAATTGAGTCCCTTCTTTTTGTTCCACTCTAAAGTCCATTAAGTTGAATTTGTTTGAATCAAAATTCTTAGCTTTTAATTTTACTTTGAAACCAATAAAAGATTGATAAATTATTTTTTCTTCTATTAAATACTTCATATTAATTGTTCTACAATCAATAATTTTATAACCAAGATATTTTTTACTTCCAACTATAACTTCTGTTATTTTGCTTTCATTTATTTTCGATACTGAATCAATTTTGGAAATAATATTATTTTTTTTAATCACTTTTTTTGCTGAATCATATAAATCTATACTCTTTATATGAAAGTAAAATAATGGGGCAATTGATTTTGCCTGATAATCTGAGATTTGAATTTTACTCCATTCGTTTGAAATTATATCTTGATATTCATTATAAATATCATCGGTTTTCCTAGCCCAGAAACAAAAAGTTTTATCATTTTCATTTTTGGTATTAGGGTCTATAATTAAACTTTTTTTATTTTTTAAAAGGCCTTTTATATCCATTTCTCTTAAGAGAATGCATGTGCTTGCACCAAAACCAGTGAATATATAGTCGTATATCTTTTTTTCAGCCATTTTTATAAAAAAAAAGCGGTTCAATTGAACCGCTTTTATTAATTGAAATAAATTTTACGCTTCTTTAGATTGGTCTACTGCTAATGAATAAACAACTAGGCCAAATCCTATTTTATTTATTGCATCTCCAATATTGTAGATTACATCCATATCTATGTTGCATCCAAATAATTGTCCTGCTTCTCCATACCAACCTGCAGTTCCAGCCATGTATCCAAGTGGATATATTGCCCAACCAATTAGTACGAATTTACATAATATGTTATGTGCTTTCAAAACATTACCTCCTGCTTTTGTGGCTAATTCCTTAGCTTTGCCAAACATAATTAAGTATACAATGTAGAAGTAAGCAATACCAGAGATCAATCCCCAAATAGCCGCATTTTTCATGTCAACTCCTTCTCCCCAATAACCAGTAACTAACATTATTACCGATGCGGTTATTAGAGTCCACATTAATTTCTTTGTTGCTCCAGCTACTCTAAGAATTAGGTAGAATTCAACACACATTAATGGAACAGTTAATATCCAATCTACATATCTGAAAAAAGTAGGAGATTCTCCATTGGCTGCCCAATAATCTCTCATGTAATAGTAGTGCACTGCTGCAATAAATGTAATTAAGCCGGACACTAAAATTGATGTCCTCCATTTTTTATCAAATTGATTGATTGATAAAAAGAAAAATGCAGATGCAGCCATCATGGCCATACATCCAACGAAAAAAGTGAATCCAACGTAGTCCGTAGTATCCATTTTAGCGAGTAATAAAAAATTTTCCATTTTATAGTTTTTAAAGTTTATGGTACAAATTTAACATATTTTGTTTAACAAACTAAAAAAAAAGTTAAACAGTTTTAAAAAATTATTTTTTTTTAATTAATAATTTTCTTCATTACTTTTGTAAGTAGGGCAAATCAGCTTATCGCTTTATATGAAAATTGTAAAGAGGAAAGTCTGGGCAGCAAAGAGCACCATACTTCTTAACGGGAAGGGTTCACATTAATTATTTTTTTGTGAACACAGAAAGTGCCACAGAAAGTTAAACTACCTATATTTTTAAATATGGGAAAAGGTGAAAAGGTGAGGTAAGAGCTCACCAGATGTATGGTGACATACATTGCTTGGTAAACCTTATGGGCTGAAAAACCATGTAAACCTAGTATTGAGGGCTGCTCGTCCAATCTAGGAGGGTAGGTTGTTTGACGTTAATGGAGACATTAACGCTAGAGAAATGATAAGCGCTATAGTCATAAGATTTTAGTTACAGAACCCGGCTTACGATTTGTCTTTTTTTTAACTGAGATTTACAAAAATAAAATTGTAATTGAATTAATATGGAATCAACAAAAAAAGAGTTGAAATTAAAACATCTTTTAACAGAGATTAAATCCGATAATATAGACAAAGTTTCAAAGGCAATTAAATCTCTTGAAATACATGGAGATTCTTCCGTTATTCTTCCTTTATCCGAAATATTACTTTCAGGTATAAACAAAAAAAATCAAGAAGAAATTATAGAGTTTTTATCTAGCTTGAAGGATACTAGTGTTATTGTTGAAATTATGGAAATTATTAGAGATATTAAATTTATCTCTATTCGACCTATTATGCTATCTGTAGTGTGGAATACAAAGGTTGATTTTAGTCATTATATTGATGAATTTGTTGAAATAGCTACTAAAGGATCAATGATAGAAGCATTAGATTGTTTAACTATTATTGAAAATCTTGAGGGTCCATTTATGGAGGAGAATATACTTGAATGCCATTTACACTTAAAGGATTATATCAAATCATCTAGTAAGAAAGAACAACATAAAGAATCTTTATTACAAGAAATCGCTTTAAAAATTAAAGAAATCACGGAACATATAGATAATTAAAAATTCCATTCAAATCTATCATTTAATAATTGAGATATATATCCTTTGATATTTTGATTTTCGATGTTATTAATTACATCTTGAAAGAATGCTGAGATAAGTATATTTCGAGCTGACTTATCAGATAATCCACGAGTTTTTAGATAGAAAATAGAATTTTGATCTAATTCACCAATAGTCGATCCATGTGAACATTTAACATCATCTGCATATATTTCTAATTCTGGTTTTGAATTAATTGATGCATTGTCTGATAATAATATATTTTTATTTGATTGAAATGCATTAATCTTTTGAGCATTTTTACGCACAAAAACTTTACCATTAAATACTGCTGTTGAGTTATCATCCATTACACCTTTGTATAATTCATGAGAAATGCAATTTTCTACTTTATGGTCAACTATAGAATGATTGTCTACATGTTGGTTATTTTTTAATACATAGGCTCCATTTAGATGAGTTTCACAGTTTTGCCCGTTAACATGAATGTTTAAATTATTTCTAACTATTCTACCATTTAGAGTAAAGGTGTTTATCTTAAAAATTGATTCTTGTTCTTGTTTAACTTGTTCTGTATTGATATGAAATGATTGTTCGGATTCAGATTGAATTTTATCTATGTTCAATTTAGCGTTTTTAGCAACTTGAATTTCAGAAGTTGAATTACAAAAATTATTATTTCCTGAATCACAGAAAAAACCTTGAATAAAAGAAGAATTAGAAGATTCCCCAGCATTAATTATTACTTTGAAATTAGAGATTATATTATCGCCTTTTAAGATATGGATAATCTGTATAGGTTTTTCTAATTTAGTACCTGGTTTAATATCGATCAAAAGTCCATCATTTAAATAGAAAGTATTTATAGCATTAAAAATTTCACCTTTAATTTTTAGGGAGCTATTAACAAATTCATTATTTTTTTTTGAAAGAACTTTTATTTCAACACCTACAGGAATTTTTTTAGATGAATGTATATTTGAAAAGTGACCATTAATAAAGATGAAAGAGTATTTAGTATCATCAATTATATATCTAGATATATTATCAATATTGGCTTTATTATTTTCAAAGTTAATATTCCCAAGTTTTGATACTCTAGTATATTTCCAATTTTCAATTTTTGAGTTGGGTAAAGGTGTATTTTTTATAACAGATATAGCATTTTTTTTATCTTCCTTATTAATATTAATAGCGGTTTCTTTTAGGAGAGAATTAAGATTGAAATTGTTTTTTTGCTCTGTCATTTTCTAAATATCATTTTCTTTTTTAATCCAATCGTAACCATTTTTCTCTAATTTAAGAGCAAGGTCTTTATCTCCTGATTTAACTATTCTTCCATCCATTAAAACGTGAACAAAATCAGGGACAATATAATCTAATAAGCGTTGATAATGTGTTATTACAATTGTTGCATTATTTTCATTTTTTAATTTATTTACACCATTTGCTACAATTCTTAATGCATCAATATCTAAGCCTGAATCTGTTTCATCAAGAATAGATAGTTTTGGATTTAGCATAGCCATTTGAAATATTTCATTTCTTTTTTTCTCGCCACCAGAAAAACCTTCGTTGACTGATCGAGAAGTTAATTTTGCATTTAGTTCTACTAATTTTGATTTTTCACGAACTAAATTCATATAATCTTTAGCTGTAATAGGTTCATGACCATTTTTCTCTCTTTTTTCATTAATTGCTGTTTTTAAGAAATTGATATTAGAAACACCAGGGATTTCTATTGGATATTGAAAGGCTAAAAATAATCCTGCCCAAGCTCTCTCCTCTGTAGATAATTCTAAAAGGTCCTCTCCACAAAAAACAATTGAACCATTTGTCACATCATATTCTTCTTTACCAGCCAATATAGATGCGAAAGTACTTTTACCTGAACCATTAGGTCCCATGATTGCATGTATTTCTCCCTTATTAACATTCAGACTTAATCCTTTAAGGATTTCTTTTCCTTCAATTTTAGCATGTAAATTTTTTATCTCAATCATTTTAATCACATTGTTTTAACCTACTGATCCTTCAAGACTTATTGTTAATAGTTTTTGTGCTTCAACAGCAAATTCCATAGGTAATTTGTTTAATATTTCTTTGCAATATCCATTAACAATTAAACTAATTGCTTTTTCTTCTGTAATTCCTCTTTGAAGACAATAAAATATTTGGTCTTCACCAATTTTTGAAGTAGTTGCTTCATGTTCAATTTTAGCATTTTTATTTTTACATTCTATATATGGGAATGTATGTGCTCCACATTCATCTGACATTAGCAACGAATCACATTGTGAAAAATTTCTAGCATTTTTTGCATTTTTATGAATTTGAACCAAACCTCTATATGAATTATTTGATTTTCCGGCCGAAATTCCCTTAGATATTATAGTACTTTTTGTATTCTTACCTAAATGAATCATTTTTGTTCCAGTATCTGCTTGTTGAAAATTATTTGTTACTGCTACAGAATAGAATTCACCTATAGAGTTATCACCTTTTAAAATGCATGATGGATACTTCCATGTAACTGCTGAACCAGTTTCAACTTGTGTCCATGATATTTTCGAATTTTTTTCACATAAGCCTCGTTTTGTCACAAAATTGAAAATACCTCCTAATCCATTTTTATCTCCAGGATACCAGTTTTGAACAGTAGAATATTTTATCTCAGCATTTTCCATTGCTATTAGTTCAACTACAGCAGCGTGTAGCTGATTTTCATCACGTTGGGGCGCTGTACAGCCTTCAAGATAGGAAACGTATGAATCTTCATCTGCTATTACAAGTGTTCTTTCAAATTGACCAGTTTCACCTTCATTAATTCTAAAATAAGTTGATAGTTCCATAGGACATTTAACTCCTTTGGGAATATAACAAAAAGAGCCATCTGTAAATACTGCTGAGTTTAGTGCAGCATAAAAGTTGTCAGACGGTGGAACAACACTGCCCATATATCTTTTAACTAAATTAGGATGTTCTTTAACTGCTTCAGAAAATGAACAAAAAATAATTCCTAGTTCTTTTAATTTTGATTGAAAAGAAGTAGCAACAGAAACAGAATCCATAACAAAATCAACTGCTACGTTTGTTCCTGTAATTCTTTTCTGTTCTTCTAATGAAATACCAAGCTTTTTCATTGTTTCTTTCATCTCTGGTTCTACGTCTTCCCAGCTTTCATACTTTTTTGATTGTTTTGGAGCAGCATAATAACTAATATCTTGAAATTTGGGTTCAGTAAATTTAACATGTGCCCAATTCGGATTTTCCATTGATTTCCAGATTTTAAAAGCCTTTAATCTATTTTGTAATAGCCATTCTGGTTCCTGTTTTTTTGAAGAAATTAATTTAATAATATCTTCGGTAAGACCTTTGGGAGCCTTATCTGATTTAATATCAGTAGTGAATCCAAACTTGTATTCTTGATTCTTTAAATCTTGAGCTAATTGATCTTCTGTATAATTTGCCATAAAAAGTTATATTGAAAATGATTCACCACAACCACATGTTCGATCAGCATTTGGATTTATAAAAACAAAGCCTTTGCCATTAAGGCCTCCTGAATAATCTAGAGTTGTTCCTACTAGGTACAAGTAGCTTTTTTTTTCAACTACGATTTTGATATTATTGTTCTCAAATACTTTATCATTCTCAGACTCTTTATTATCAAAATCTAGTTTGTACATTAGACCGGAACAACCACCTCCTTCAACACCTACTCGTATAAAAAGATTTGAGCGATCATCATCTTTCATAAGTCGAAGGGCTTCTTTTTTTGCAGATTCGGTTACTATTATCATAATAAATTTGTTACTATTCCATGTAGAAATAGTTAAATAACACGATGAATTAACGAGTACAAAAATACCTTTTTTATGGTATTCAACAAAAAAAAATCAAATTCTGTTTATTATTTTTTATTTATTTTAAATTTTTAATTTTCGAAAGATTATGACATCTTTGACAGTTAATTTTATTGAGTAATAAAATCTTATTTTTTGAATGAAAATTTTCCATGGTTTTGAAGCATTAGATGATATAGAGAACCCTGTTTTGACAATAGGTACCTTTGATGGTGTTCATATTGGTCATCAAAAAATCATTAAACGATTAAATATTGAAGCTGAAAAAATTGGTGGAGAATCTGTTTTATTTACATTTGACCCACATCCTAGAATAGTATTATATCCAGAAAATCATGGCTTGAAATTAATCCAAACACAGGTTGAAAAAAATGATAAGCTACGTCGTTTTGGTTTAGATAATATTATTGTTCATCCTTTCACAAAGGAATTTTCTAGATTGTCAGCTATTGAGTTTGTGAGAGATTATCTTGTAAACAAATTACATGTAAAGAAATTAGTTATTGGTTATGATCATCAATTTGGTAAGAATAGAGAAGGAGATTTAAAATTTCTTTTTGATGTATCTGACACATATGGCTTTCAAGTTCTTGAGATTGATGCAGAAGAGATTGATGCTGTCAATATTAGTTCTACTAAAATTCGAAAAGCTATTAAAAAAGGAGATATTAAACTTGCAAAGCGCTATTTAGGCGAACCATTTGAACTGTATGGTAAGATTATTGAAGGTCAATCTTTAGGTAGGCAGATAGGTTATCCAACAGCAAATTTAGATTTAGAAAGTGATATTAAATTAATCCCTAATGCTGGTGTATATGCTGTAAATGTTCTTCTTGATAGTGGACAAATTTATGAGGGTATGATGAACATTGGTAATCGCCCAACAGTATCTATGCATAATAATCTTTCTATAGAAGTACATTTATTTAATTTTAAAGGTAATTTATATAATCAATATATTACAGTCCAATTATTATTTAGGGTTCGAGATGAGATTAAATTTAATTCAATTTTTGATTTAAAAGAACAACTTAAAAAAGATGAAGAGTCTATTCGTGATTATTTTATTAATGGTTAGTATTTTTAGACTTTCCGGACAGACAGATATAAAGATTTATAAATGGGACGAAGTTTTATTTGCATCTCCTGATACAATTTATGGCTTATCATTAGCAAAATTAAAGCTAAAATCATTGCCTAAAGAACTTTCAAAGTTTATTTACCTTAAAAAATTAGATTTAAAAAAAAATAGATTAGCTCAACTTCCTGACTTTCTTTTAGATTTTGATTCACTTGAATTTATTGATTTAGAAAAGAATCAATTGAATTATTTTCCTGTAATTTTTTGTCAAATGTCTAACTTAAAGCAGATTTTGATTGGGAATAATTTTTTTGAAACGCTACCTGAATGTATTTCAAACATAGAAAAACTTAAGTTTTTAGACCTTTACGATACACCTATAAAAAGTTTGCCAAATTCTTTTCAAAGATTAAATAACTTATATAAAGTTGACTTATCTGGAATTAAATTTAGCTCTGAATTTCAAGAGAATTGGAAAAAAAGAATGCCTAAAGTTAATTGGGAATTTGATCCTCCGTGTGCTTGTATGAGATAATGATTTTTTTAAATTATTATTTTATAATTGTGAAGTTTATGAGGTATATTGATAGGGCTTATTTTAATCATTTTGTTTATTTAGGTAAAAAGAATTAACTTTGTAAAGTCTATAAAGCTTGAAAATTCAATGATATTAGTATATTAATTTTATTGTAGTTAAGGTTTTAAGAATTATTATTTATATAATCATTTTTTGATTTGAAAATCGACTTTTAATGCGAAATATTATAGTTTCAACGTTCATCTTTTTTATTTCTATTGTTGCTTTTGCTCAGCAAGAACCACAGTTTAGTCAGTTTAATCGAAATCAATATTTAGTTAATCCAGCTGCGGCTGGCACATATAATTTTGCTGATATTACTCTAGGAGGTAGAATGCAATGGGCAGGTTTTCAAAATGCTCCAATGACCACTTATTTATATGGCTCTACTTCACTTCCTCAAAAAGATAAAGCAAGATACTATCCAAGAAAAAGAACTGTAGGTGGTCCAATTCGTCAACCAAAAAGAGATGTTGGTCAAATTAAGCACGCTTTTGGTGGTTATTTGTTTGCTGATCAATATGGAGCTTTCAAGCAAATAAGACTTTCTGGAACTTATGCTATTCATATTCCTTTAAGTAGGAAGTTAAATTTATCTTTTGGTATTGATTTAGGCTTTTCTAATCGTCAGTTTTTAAATGATAGAGCACAAACATTAAATGTGATAACTGGAATAGGAACAGATAATACATATGATCTATATTCTTCGTCAGTAAATGATTATGTTATGGATATTGGTTCAGGACTGTATTTATATTCAGAAGATTTTTATTTTGGCGTTTCTGCTGATCAATTAACTGGTGATTTAGTTCATTATGGTTTAGGGTTAGTTAATTTTGACCCAAAAATTCATTATCGTGCTGTTGCAGGATATAATTTTATCATGAAGAATGATATTACTATTACACCAAATGTATTAGTAAAGTATGTAATGTATGCTCCAATTTCCATTGAAGGAGGCTTACAGTTAGAGTTTAAAGAACGTCTTTGGTTTGCAGGATCATATAGAAGTTCTGGTACAATCATAGGTATGGTTGGTTATAATATCAATCGTTTATTTAAAATTGCTTATTCCTTTGATTTTTCTACATCAGACATGCAAAGTTATAATGCCGGTGGACACGAATTGGTCTTAGGTATTATGCTAGGCAGATAATTTAGATATTAATTAAATTTTATTGATTTAATAGGTTTTATCCTTGTGATAACTATACTAGGTACAATTAACGAAATTAAACAAATTAGTAGTATTGAAATGTTTAAAATTATCCATTCAACAAAAGATAAATCTAGTGGAACGCTATTTAGGTAGTATACTTCAGGATTTAGTTTAAATAATTTAAATTTTTGTTGTACAAAGTATAGGCTTAGTCCAATGATATTTCCCCAAAGTAATCCTCTTGAAATTAAAAAAGTAGCTTGCATTAAAAAGATTTTTCGAATACTCCAGTTTTTTGCCCCTAAAGCTTTGAGTATTCCTATAAAATTTGAACGAATTAGAATTAAAACTAATAATGCGGAACCCATATTAATAATGCCAATTAGAATCATCAGTGTTAAAATGATAACAACATTAATATCAAGAAAATCTAACCAAACAAAAATATCATTTTCGTTATCTAGAATACTTGTTGTTTTAAGTACTTCACCATATTTTGTTGGAATAAAATCAATTATTTTTGATGTTTTATCAAGAACAGTATTTAGTTTTTCCCATTCATTAACTTTAATTTCAAATCCTCCAATATATTTTTGATAACTACCTTTTCCTTTAATAGTTTCAAAAATCACTTTTTTTTCACTTGCTTGAATGGAAAACTTAGAACCATCATTCTTTAGATATTTTCGTTCTATTTGACCTAACTTGTTTAATTTAAAATCACAGGGGCTATTTCTATTTCCAGTGATAGTCATTTTTAGATAGGCTGTATCTGCGATTGTATTTTTTTCATTAATTCCTTCAATATTATTCCAATAATCGGATGCTATTAGTTGAAAAATTGTATCTTTTGTAGGAAAGTGTGTAAATCTCGATTTTCTCTGATAACCTTTCCCCCAATTATATCTATAATTCCCATTCCCCCCCTGAACATTAGCTTCGACTATTATCTGTCCGTTTAATATCGTGTCTGATAATTCAATAAAGGATTTTATTCCCCAATCGTTTAGTTCTTGAACAGTTGATAATTTAGAAATAACAAATTTTTCATCAAATTCTTCGAGTCCTGTATCGTATATTCCGACAACAATGAAATTACGTTTAACAGGAATATTTTTAACAAAGAATACAGATATAGTATCTCTTAATTTATATAAGAGTTTATCTGCTAATTTTTTTGAAATTAGTATATGTTTATTAGAAGAGATATTTTTGTAGTCAGGTAATTCTCCTTCAACTAAGTTTTCTTGATAAAAATTAAGGTTATAGTTTTTATCAACACCTTTCATTATTGCACCGCTAACTTGTTGACTTATTTCAGAAGTATCTTTTCCATTTGAAAGTTTGTAGTGAATTTTATTTTTTTTAGATTGAAATAGAACAGCTTTATAAGCAACACCATTGATAGAATTAATATTTTTATTCGATGATAAAGTTTTTATAAAATTTTGGTTAGCATTTATAGCACTTCCTTCGTATATGTTGTTATCACTAGCATTCATTATAAAGATATGAGGGCTAAAACCACTAATCTTTTTTCGAACTTCTTTTTGAAATCCATTGACAACAGCAATTGTAATTAAATTTACAATTACTGCTAATCCAATACTAATTATTGATATTCTTACAATAGGTTTAGAAACTTTCTTACCTTGTATAATACTTTTTGCTGTTTTTTTAGATATGAAATATTCGAATGACAAATTAGATTTCAATTTTTTACTAAGTTACACAAAGGTTTTGTGCTTCAAAAGTATTTTGTTGGTTTTACCTTTATATATTAGTTCTAGCCAATCATCAGCGATTTCTCAAAGTTTAGATTCAATAAATAAATCAATTGTTGTAGGCGCACAAAAAATAGATTCATATCTTCCATTATTAAAAAACAAATCTGTTGGAATTGTTAGCAATCAATCTTCTTTAGTAGATGATATTCATATAGTAGACACATTATTAAGTCTTGGCGTTAGATTACATTGTATTTTTTCACCTGAACATGGTTTTAGAGGTAAAGAAGATGCAGGAGATCAAATCTTTAATCAAATAGACTATAAGACAAATCTGCCAATTATTTCCTTGTATGGAAAAAATAAAAAGCCAACAGGTACTCAATTATCCAAAATAGATGTTTTAATCTTTGATCTTCAAGATGTTGGAGCTCGTTTTTATACGTATATTTCAACGTTACATTATGTAATGGAAGCTTGTGCTGAAAATAATATTACTCTTATCATTTTAGATCGTCCTAATCCTAATGCGCATTATGTTGATGGACCTGTTTTAGATAGGAGATTTAGTTCATTTGTTGGTATGCATCCGGTTCCTATTGTCTATGGAATGACAATTGCCGAATATGCAAAGATGATTAACGGTGAGAAATGGCTAGAAAATAAGATAAGTTGTCAATTAATTATTATATCGTGTGATAATTACAATCATACTAGAAGCTATGTGTTACCTGTACCTCCTTCGCCAAATTTAAGATCTGATATTTCAATTCAACTTTATCCTAGTTTATGTTTGTTTGAGGCAACTACAGTATCAGTAGGAAGGGGTACAGATTCCCCTTTTGAATGTTACGGGCATCCAGATTTTTCAAAAAAAGAGTTCTTGTTTAAACCAAAAAAAAGTTTTGGGTCAAAAAATCCTAAGCATAAAGATAAGTTATGTAAAGGTTACAATTTAAATAAATCAAAATATAAAAGATTACATCAATTGGATTTAAGTTTTCTTTTGAATGCAAAAAAAGAATTAGAAGGAAAAGTATTTGTTAATAAACATAATTTTTTTAATCTTCTTGCAGGGAATGATGTTCTTATTAAACAATTAGAAAGTGGAATGAATGAGAATGAAATTCGAGCTACTTGGGAAAAAGATTTGGATAATTTTAAAGTAATTAGACTAAAATATTTGATATATGATTAGTGTTAAATATTAATTGAATTAGAACTATTTAAGACTTTTTCTTCTAGAGTCTTCATATACTCAATTAGTCGATTTGATACTTTTTTATCATACGATCCAATAATTTTTGCAGCTAAAATTCCTGCATTTTTTGATCCATTTAACGCTACTGTAGCTACTGGTATACCCCCCGGCATTTGTAAAATTGACAAAATACTATCCCAACCATCAATTGAATTAGATGATTTTATGGGTACACCAATTACTGGTAGTGATGTTAATGATGCAGTCATGCCTGGAAGGTGAGCTGCGCCACCAGCTCCTGCAATTATTACTTTTAATCCTCTTTTATAAGCAGATTTAGCGTATTGATACATTTTTTCAGGTGTTCTATGTGCCGAAACTATCTCTAATTCAAATTCTATATTTAATTCTTTTAATATATCTGCAGCTTCTTTCATTATCGGTAAATCCGATTTACTACCCATTATAATTCCTACTTCTGCCATTATCAATATTTTAAATCAAAGTTAACTATTATTAAATAATTATATTTTAATATCATTTATGTCTGATAATATTTTTTCTGAAATAACATTTTCATTTCCCCAGTCTTTTAGTTCAGAAGGAGACCATAATTCAGGGAAGAAGATACGTCTTTGGTATTTTGGATGCATATATTTTTGCCATTCACTTCCTCCAGTTGCTTCAACACTTTTTTTCCCACTATTTAGGTATTTCCTTGCAGCATTTAAGTGGTGCATTACCCAACTAATATTAACAGTATGGTCATAATGACGCATTGCATTAACTAAATTAACATTATCACGTTCTTTTTGTGGTAAATTTTTGAATTTACTCCATAAATTTGTGGTGTTATATTTTTTCATGAAGTCTAAAAATTCACTTTTGTACTTTTCTTCAAAATTTTTAATCAATTTTGTTTTTTCCCCTGTATTATGGTCTAATCCCGCAACTTGCCAATATAGATTGTCAAATGCATATGAATATTCAGTATCACGGTTAATGGTTTTTCTAAATCTAAAGTCAATTAGATTAATTAATTCAGTTGATGCAAATTCAATTTTTCGATATTGAGCACTTTGGAAGCCGCTTGCAGGAGTTAAGGTATCTCTGAATTTCATGTATTGATCTACATCCATACCATCCCCCATAATTGTAAAAGAATTTGATAGCATATCAAAGTAACGTGATATTCTATTAAGGTGTTTAGTAAATTTTTCAGTGGATATAGATTCATCTTCAGATATTTGTTCAATTTCCCACAGAATCATTTTAAATAGAAGTTCATTGATTTGATGATAGATTATAAAAACCATTTCATCTTTTAATGTTGTTTTTTGACATTGTAAACTTAATAATGCCTCAACTTGAATATAATCCCAATATTTGGTAGGTTCAGAATAGAGAAGACCTGATAGATGAACATCAGGGTCTTGTCCCATTGCTTCGTATTTTTTATCAATTTCTTTAAGTAATTCTTCTCTTGTCATAGATTCTTAATTCAGGTGAATTTTATTTATACCTTCTTTATAGGGTGCCTCTATTTTTTTGTTCTCTTTCAATAGCCTCAAATAATGCCTTAAAATTCCCAACACCAAAAGATTGTGCACCTTTTCTTTGAATAATTTCAAAAAATAAAGTTGGTCGATCGACAATAGGCTTAGTAAATAGTTGAAGTAAATATCCCTCATCGTCTCTATCAATCAATATTCCATGTTTTTTTAGTACCTCAACATCTTCATCAATTTCACCAACTCGATCCAATAAATCATCATAATATTCTTCAGGAACATATAAGAATTCAACTCCCCTATTACGCATTTTTGATACTGTCTCTATAATGTTGTTTGTTGCAATAGCTATGTGTTGAACACCGGCTCCATTATTGAAATCTAAATATTCTTCAATCTGTGATTTCTTTTTCCCTTCTGCGGGTTCATTGATTGGAAATTTTATTCTTCCATTACCATTGCTCATTACTTTACTCATTAGAGCCGTATATTCAGTCGATATATCATCATCAGTAAACGAGATTATTTGTGCAAAACCCATTACATTTTTATAAAAATCACACCATTTTTTCATTTTTCCCCAACCAACATTTCCAACTACATGATCTACGAATTTTAATCCAACTGGTTCAGGGTTGTAATGTGAATCCCATTTTTGATACCCAGGTAAAAATAATCCTCTATAGTTCTTTCTTTCAACAAAAACATGAACGGTTTCGCCATAAGTATAAATACCAGATCGAATTATTTCACCAAATTCATCTTTTTCAGTAGTTGGTTCCATAAAAGATTTAGCACCTCTTTTTGTTGTTTCTTCCCATGCATTTTTAGCATTTTCAACCCAAAGAGCTACTATTTTTACACCATCTCCATGTTTGTTTATATGCTTATTTATTGGACCATTTTCTTTTAACGGTGTAGTTAAAACTAATCGAATTTTATCTTGCTTTAATACATATGAAACACGATCATTAATACCTGTTTCTAAACCAGCAAATGCTTCAGATTGAAACCCAAAAGCAGTTTTGTAAAAATGAGCTGATTGTTTAGCATTACCAACATATAATTCAATATAATCAGTGCCTAATAATGGTAAAAAGTCTTCTGCATCTGAGAATAATTTCTCTAGTCCATATTGGGTATTTTGTAAATTTTGTAAATTTTTAATTTCTTGTTTCATTATTATTTTTTATTTAACAATTTCAATGATGCCATGATTTATAGTATTCTTTAAACTCTATTTCAAGGGCTTGTTGAGTTAGCTTCAAGGGTTTAAATGTATCAACCATAACTGCAAGTTCTTGTGTTTCTTTTTTTCCAATACTTCTTTCGTATGCTCCAGGATGAGGACCATGAGGAAGGCCAGCAGGATGTAATGTAATTTGCCCTTTCTGGATATTATTTCTACTCATAAAGTCTCCATCAACATAATAAAGTACTTCATCAGAATCGATATTACTATGATTATAAGGTGCTGGAATAGATTTAGGATGATAGTCATAAAGTCTTGGCACAAAAGAACATATTACAAAAGCATTTGTTTCAAATGTTTGATGGGTAGGAGGAGGTAAATGAATTCTACCTGTAATTGGTTCAAAATCGTGGATTGAAAATGCATAGGGAAAATTATAACCATCCCAACCAACAACGTCAAATGGATGAGAGGCGTATGTATATGAATATAAAACACCTTCTTTTTTAGTTTTTATTAAGAATTCTCCTAATTCATCGAAGGTTTGAAGGTCTTTTGGAGCTCTAAAATCACGTTCACAAAAAGGACTGTGTTCTAACAATTGTCCAAACCAGTTTCTATATCTTTTTGGAGTATATATTGGATGTTTTGATTCTATAATAAATAATCTATTTTGTTCGTTATCAAAATCAATTTGATAGATCATTCCTCTTGGAATTACTAGATAGTCGCCATATTTAAAATTAATATTACCTAATAAAGTTTTTAATTTTCCAGACCCTTCATGAATGAAAATTACTTCATCACAATCAGCATTTTTGTAAAAATAATTTTCAAGAGATTTTTTAGGTCTAGATAGTATAATTTCACAGTCGTTATTTACTAATATTGGAACACGACTGTCTAGAAAGTCATCTTTTTGTTTAATATTGTAACCTTCAAAACTTTTCATTTGAAGTTGACGCTCTGATGCTAGTTTAGGTCGTAAGTCTTTAGTTTCTATAAAATCTTTTACAATAGTTGGTGGATGTAAGTGATAGAGTAATGAAGACATACCATCAAATCCAACAGTACCAAAAAGTTGTTCATGATGAAGTTCCCCATTTTCTTTTCTAAATATAGTATGTCTTTTATTTGGTATATTTCCTCTTTTTTGATAAAATGGCATTTGTAATTATTTAAGTGTTTATTTAATAAAGTAAATTTATATACTTTGAATTTTTAATCTATTTTAGAATTAAATATAATTTATAAAATTATATTCAATACCTTGTAAAGTTAAGGAATTTGTTAAAAGGAACATTTTAGATGAAATTAAATTAGTAATGATTAATAATTTATTTTTACCATAACATTTAGTATTATTGGAAAAATAGTTTTTCTATTAGGATTTAATTTATGTTTATGAAAAGAATTTTAGTAATTGGATCTTGTGGTCAAATTGGAACAGAATTAGTTTTGAATTTAAGAGATAAATATGGGACTAATAATGTATATGCATCTGATATTTTAGAGAACTGTCCAGAGAAATTATACCCTGGTCCATATGTTAAGATGGATATCTTAGAAAAAGAAATGGTCCGTAGTTTTATTATTTCTGAAAAAATCTCAGAAGTATATCTATTAGCTGCACTTTTAAGTGCAAAAGCCGAAGAAAGGCCTGAATATGCATGGAAATTAAATATGGATGGTTTATTTACAATATTAGATTTAGCAAAAGAAGGTTATTTACGTAAAATATTTTGGCCAAGCTCCATAGCTGTTTTCGGAAAAACAACACCGAAATTTAACACACCTCAATTTACCATAATGGAACCCTCAACAGTCTATGGTATATCTAAACAAGTTGGTGAACGGTGGTGTGAATATTATTATGCTAAATATGATGTTGATGTAAGAAGTATTAGATATCCAGGTTTAATATCTTATACTAGTTTACCAGGTGGAGGGACTACAGATTATGCAGTTGATATGTTTTACCAAGCTAAATTAGGAAATGATTTCACTTGTTTCTTGAGTGATGATACAGCTTTACCTATGATGTATATGGATGATGCAATTCGTGCGACACTTGAACTTATGAATGCACCAAAAGAAAATATTAAGATAAGATCATCTTATAATTTGTCAGGAATAAGTTTTACACCAAAAGATATTTTTGAAGAAATACAAAAATATATTCCTGATTTTAGGATTACTTTTATGCCAGATTTTAGGCAAAAAATCGCCGATACTTGGCCAAGTTCAATAGATGACATATCTGCAAGGTCTGATTGGGGATGGAAAGAGAGATATAATCTTGAAATGCTTGTTAAGAAGATGTTGGATAATGTTGATGTTTCAATTTTATCAAGTGTTAGTTAAAAAACTTTTGACACCACCTTTTCAAAAGTTTATACGTCTATTTATATAACGAGTTTAAATGTTGAAATTAAAATCTTAATAATTATGCTTTTTAAATCAATATTCTTTATTTCTTTTATACAATTATTTTCATACTCTTTGATTTCTAATTCAATTGGTTATGAAAATGGTGATATAAATAAAAAAGATAAAAAAGGAAGAAAGCAGGGATTTTGGATTTATCATGGGAAAGATATGCCAAATTTGGGTTACCCACTTGATGGAAAAGTTGAAGAAGGCAATTATAAAGATAATCGTAAATATGGTATTTGGATAAAGTACCATAAAGATGGTGTTACACCGAAATTAAAAGGTAATTACAATAATAATCGCCCAAGTGGAAAGTTTACAAAAAATTACACCAATGGGAAAACATGGATGCAAGGAACTATTTATAGAAATAAATACAAAGATTCTTTGAAAAGATTTTATAAAAATGGTCGTTTGGAATATTCTGCTAATTATAATGAGTATGGAAGAGAGGAAGGTCAAGTTAAATATTTATATCCTAATGGGCAGGTAAAGTTTGCTTATGACGCTCAAGATGGAGTTCCAGTAGGTAAAGCTTCAAGATATTATGAAAATGGTGACATAAAAGAGATAATATATTATTCGATAAATGGAAAAGTAGAGAAAAGTGAGGTTAGGAAAATGGTAAATCCTAAAGTAAAAATTATAGATAAAAATCTTTCTAAAGAATATCCACCTAAAGTAAATAGCCCTAGAACAAAAGGTAATATATTTAAGTCAAATGGTTATAATAAAGTGTATAATTCTAATGATGAGATATGGCAAGATGGGGAGTTTAGAAATAATAGACTTTGGGATGGAAAAGTTTATGAATATGATTCTGATGGAATTTTATTAAAAGTAAAAGTTTTTAAAGAAGGTTTATATCATTCTGATGGACAGTTATAAATCATAAACATCTACTAATTTCTAGTCTTTTTGCAATCAACTTATGTTATTATATTTGTTAAGTATTATTACATATAATCTTTTGAAAGTAATATTCGAATGAATAATTATACTAACAAAGTCGTACAACCTGATTTTTCCAAATCGCCTCGCATAGATAAAGTTGGGGTTGAGGAAAGAGTTAGTAAATTTCAAAAACGAAGTTTAAAAAGAGAAACGAAGTTAATGGGCCTGAGGATGGCTTTAAGTATGATTGATTTAACTACATTAGAAGGAAAAGATACTATACAAAAAGTTAAACAAATGTGTTATAAGGCTCAACATTTACATGATGTATTTCCGAATCTTCCAAAAGTAGCTGCAGTTTGTGTCTATCCTTCAATGGTTCGTGTTGCCTCTAAATTACTTGATCAATCAGAAGTTAAAGTTGCTTCTGTATCTACTTCTTTTCCTAGTGGACAATCGCCATTAAAGGTAAAATTAATGGAAACTAAATTTGCTATTTCTGAAGGTGCTGATGAAATTGATATGGTAATTTCTCGAGGCAAGTTTTTAGCAGGAGAATATAATTTTGTTTTTGATGAAATTGCTAGAATTAAAGAAGTTTGCGGTAATGTTAGGTTAAAAGTTATTTTAGAGACAGGTGAATTAATTACATTGGATAATGTTAGACGTGCTAGTGAAATAGCTATGTATGCAGGAGCTGATTTTATAAAAACTTCTACCGGTAAAATTCAACCAGCAGCTTCAATGCAAGTTACTTATGTTATGTTAGAAGCAATACGTGACTTTATGGATAAAACTGGTATTAAAGTTGGCATGAAACCTGCGGGTGGTATTTCAAATTCTAAATTAGCATTACATAATTTAGTTATGGTAAATGAAGTTTTAGGTAATGGGTGGTTGAGCAATGAGTGGTTTCGATTTGGTGCTAGTAGTCTAGCAAATGATTTGCTTATGCAGATTATTAAATCTGAGACAGGTATTTATCAGTCATCAGATTATTTTTCAATAGATTAATTATTAAATTTAAAGGTGGATAAGAATAAGGAAAAAAAAACATGGGATTATGTTTCTGCTTTAGAGCAAAAGTCTTCAATAAATCTTAAAGAAAAATATAATTTATTTATTGGTGGTAAATTTGTTAAGCCTTCATCGGGAAAGTATTATGATACAATTAATCCTGCTACAGAAGAAAGAATTTCTAAGATAGCTTATGGTAATAATATTGATATTGACCTTGCAGTAAAATCGGCAAGAAATGCTTATTTGAATATTTGGTCAAAAGTTTCTCCATCTGAAAAATCAAAATACATTTATCGTATTGCTAGATTGATGCAAGAGCGTGCTCGTGAATTAGCAATTATAGAGACGTTAGATTCAGGTAAAGTAATTCGAGAATCTAGAGATATTGATATTCCATTAGCGTGTAATCATTTTTTTTATTACGCAGGTTGGACTGATAAATTACAGTATGCTTTTCCTAATAAAAAAGTATCTCCATTGGGAGTAGTAGGACAGATTATCCCTTGGAACTTCCCTTTATTAATGGCTGCTTGGAAAATAGCACCTGCCTTAGCGGCAGGTAATACAGTGGTTCTAAAACCAGCTGAGACAACATCGCTTACTGCATTAAAATTAGCTGAGATTATTAGAGACTCTGGTTTGCCTGATGGTGTTGTTAATATAGTTACAGGATATGGTGATACTGGTGCTGAATTAGTAAATCACTATGATATAAATAAAATTGCATTTACTGGTTCAACGACAGTTGGAAAAATAATACAAAAATCAATTTCAGGATCTGATAAAAAAGTAACATTAGAATTAGGTGGTAAATCAGCAAATATTATTCTAGAAGATGCTCCAATTGATCAAGCTGTTGAAGGAATAATTAATGGGATATTTTTTAATCAAGGTCATGTATGTTGTGCTGGTTCTAGATTATTCGTTCAAGAGAGTATTTATGATATAATTATTAAAAAATTAAAGCGTAGAATAGATAAACTGATTATAGGAGATCCATTAGATAAAAATACTGATATAGGTGCTATTAATTCAAAAGAACAGTTAAATACAATAAATAATTATATTAACATTGGTAAGTCTGAAGGGTCTAAAATTTTTCAAAGTTCATATAAGCTTCCTAATAAAGGATATTATTGTGCACCTACAATTTTTACTGATGTTTCTCAGTCAAATAGAATTTTTCAAGAAGAAATCTTTGGTCCAGTACTTACAATTCAAACATTTAGAACAATTGATGAAGTAATAAAAAAGGCAAATAATTCTCCATATGGTTTAGCCGCTGGTGTCTGGTCAGATAAGGGATCACGTGTCTTTAATTTATCTTCTAAATTAAGAGCTGGTGTTGTTTGGGCTAATACTTATAATAAGTTTGACCCTACATCTCCTTTTGGTGGATATAAAGAAAGTGGTTTTGGTCGTGAAGGAGGCCTTCATGGACTAAGCCCTTATATTAATTTAAAATAATTATCAATTATGGAAAGGTTGAAAATTTTAAAGACGTATAAGATATATATTGGTGGTAGTTTTCCAAGAACTGAATCAGGAAGATATTATCAACCTGTAAATCATAAAGGAGATAAACTTGGAAATATTTGTCAATCTTCAAGGAAAGATATTAGAAATTCTGTTGTAGAGGCTAGAAAGGCATTTTCTGTTTGGTCGGAAAAATCAAACTTTAATAGGGGGCAAATTCTTTATCGTATTGCAGAAATGTTAGAGGGAAGAAAATCTCAGTTTGTAGATGAATTAATTTTTCAGTCTCTTTCTAAATCAAATGCAGAAAAGGAGGTAAATCTTTCTATTGATCGCTTAATATATTATGCTGGTTGGTGTGATAAATATTCTCAAGTATTAGACTCTGTAAACCCTGTCGCTAGTTCTCATTTTAACTTTTCGATTAATGAACCAACTGGAGTAGTTGGATTGATTGCGGATCAGAATACGTCATTAATTGGTCTCGTCTCTTTGTTAGCTCCTATAATAGTTGGAGGTAACACATGTGTTGTGATAGCATCAGAGAATCTCCCACTATCTGCTATTACATTTGCTGAAGTTTTAAATTCATCAGATGTACCAGCTGGAGTTGTCAATATTATAACTGGTTTTCTAGATGAATTAATAAAACCTTTAACAACTCACATGGACATAAACTCAATTGCTTACAGTGGCAAATCAGAAAAGATAAAAAAACAATTAAAAGAAAGCTCAGCATTAAATTTAAAAAGAATAAATGTCTATTCAAGGGATTGGATTAAACCAGTTAGTCAAGATTTATATCTCATTTCTGATTTTCAAGAAATTAAGACAACATGGCACCCAATTGAAAATATTGGAGGGTCTTCTTCTCAATATTGATATTCCTTATATATTATTATTTTTACAATAAATTACTTAAAATAAAATAACATGAAAAACATTACAATTTTAATTTTTACACTTCTATTGTTTAATTCAATAAGTCAGACTACTTACACAGTTAATACGGGAAGTTTTTATTATAACCCTTCCAATTTAACTATTGATGTTGGTGATTCAGTTGTTTGGATTAATGATGGTGGTACTCATGATGTTAATGGTGATATAAATTCAATTACCGGTTTACCATATAATAATCCTGAAACATTTGATTCACCTGCAACTAATATACCAAACGCAGTTATTTATAGTCATAAATTTACTATACCAGGCACATATGCATATGATTGTTCTGTTGGAGCTCATGCAGCAAGTGGAATGATAGGATCTATTGTTGTAAATCCATCTACTGGGGCTGGAATAATAGATGTTGAAAATGAGAATATTTACATTTACCCTTCTCCATCCGAAGACATTTTAAACATACATGGATTTGATTTACTTAATAACATAAAATCTATGTCGATCTTTTCTTTAGATGGAAAGAGATTAATTGATTTTAAATCAATAAATAAATCATTTGATATTTCTTCTTTAGATAAGGGAATTTATTTTTTGATAATAGAATACGGTAAACTAAATAGAAAATCAATTAAGTTTTCAGTAAGATAGTTTCCTAATTTTATAACCTTTTATGATAAGAGGATAAACCTAATACGTTTATCCTTTTTTTACTTTATTTTAAATTGAAATGAAGATATATCTGACTAATCAAAATCTAAAATTTATCAAACATCTTGAATATTTCAAGAATCAAAGTGTTATGAAATATGAAAAGTCTAAACTTGATGAAAAGATTTCTTCTCAAGACATTGATTTTGAATTTTCAAAAATTAATTTTGATTTCTTCTATAACTATCAAATTTTTCCAGAAAATATAATAGAATCATACTGTCAATGGAATCATGAAAATAGAAATATGCAAATTGGTGACACAATTGTTCAACAAGTATTCTTACCTCCTCACAAAACCCTTTCTCAAAAAGTCATTTTTGCTGTGAGAATTAACAAAATAATTGATCAACGAAAAAGAAAGGGTTTTAGTTATGAAACGATTGAAGGACATGTCGAAAAAGGAGTTTCAATGTTTACGATTGAAAAAAACACACAAAAGACAATCTTTAAAATTCACACATTTTCTAAACCAGGTAACTTATTGACAAGTTTAGCTGGTCCAATATTTTCTCTTCCATATCAATCTTTTTGCACTAAAAAGGCACTGAATAATGTTAAAGAGATAATTGAACAAAAATAATGGTCTCCAAAAAGGTGGATATTTAATTTAATGTGAAATTGATAGGAAGTCTACATCTTGTTCTCACCCTACGTCCAGAAGATTCACCAGCTAACCATTTAGGCATTTTACGTAATAAACGCTTTGCTTCTTTATCTAAATCTGAGCTAACTCCTCTTTCTATTTTAATGTTACTAATTTTTCCATCTTTTTCTACAACGAAAGAAAGATATACTCTACCTTGTTCATTCATTTCAATAGAAGTCTGAGGATATTGTACGTTTTCTCCAATCCATTTTTGCATAGCAGCTGCTCCTCCAGGGAAACTTGCTTCAACATCAGGGAAGTCAATTATTTCTGATTCAACTACAACTTCTTCTTCGCCCATATCAACTGGAGGAGGGGGAGTAACAGCTGCAACAGGTTCTTCTTCTGTATTTTCCTCCTCAATAATTTCTTCTGTGACTGGTGGTGGTGCATCTACTACAGGTGGAGGTGGAGGTGGAGTTTCGATATCTTGTGTTTCTTGCATAAATTCTATGTCTGCTGAATTTTCTTCAACCCCTGAATTTGCTTCACGCTCTATTCCTTCTTGGTAAGAAAAGGATGCTAAAACGATACTACCAACAAACAATAAACCCATAAGAGTTATAGGGACACGTAATTTGTCAATATTTGCTTGATCACTTTTTTTTAATTCCATAGCTAATTAATTATGTAGTAAATATATTAATTTAAGTATCAAATTCTATACCATAAATTTTATTTAATCAATAGATGATATGCATTAGAATCTAGAAGATTATTAATTTCTTCTGTATTTGAAATTTTGATTTTTATCATCCAACCATCATTGTATGGGTCTGAATTCACTAGTTCAGGATTTGCTTCTAAATTCTCATTAAAAGCGATTATCTCTCCCGATAATGGCATAAATAAGTCGGATACTGTTTTAACGGCCTCAACTGAACCAAATACTTCTTCCATATCTAATGTTTCACCTTCTGTTTCAATTTCAACAAAAACAATATCTCCAAGTTCATTTTGAGCAAAATCAGTAATTCCAATGGTTGCTATATCGCTATCAATTGATACCCATTCATGGTCCTTTGTATATTTGAGATTTTCAGGAATATTCATTTTTATTTATTTTATTAGCAAATTTAAAATTTTTAGTTACTATTTTTCATTCTTTTAACTTTTTGTTCTTAACAAATTTGTAATCTTTTTAACTATGTTTGTTTTAATATGATAAATCAAGATCAAATAAAATCAATTCGTGATCGGATAGAAAAGATAGATAAATACTTAAAGATTAGTGAAAAAAGAATTATTTATAAAGAAGAAGAATTAAAATCACAAGATCCAGATTTTTGGAGTGATTCAAAAAAAGCAGAAATACAAATTAAAAAAATACGCTCAATTAAATATTTTTTAGAAGCTTTTGATAATCTGGAGGAGTTATATAATGATCTCGAAGTATTATTTGAATTTGTTAAGGAAGGTGAGGCTACCCAAGAAGAGGTTGATAAGCATGCTGAGAGACTTTTGAATTTTATTGAAGAGTTGGAGTTAAAAAACATGCTTTCAAATGAAGAAGATAGTTTAAATGCTATTTTGCAAATTACTGCAGGAGCAGGTGGTACTGAAAGTTGTGATTGGGCTTCAATGTTAATGAGGATGTACTCGATGTGGGGACAGAAAAATGGTTATAAAATTAATCAATTAAATTTTCAAGATGGAGATGTTGCAGGAGTTAAAACAGTTACTCTAGAGTTTTCAGGAGACTTTGCTTTTGGTTATTTAAAAGGAGAGAATGGTGTCCATAGATTGGTTAGGATTTCTCCATTTGATTCGAACGCAAAACGTCACACATCATTTGCTTCTGTATATGTATATCCATTAGTTGATGACTCAATAGAAATTAATGTGAATCCTTCAGATATTTCTTGGGAAACTTTTAGATCAGGCGGAGCAGGTGGACAGAATGTCAATAAAGTTGAAACTGCTGTCAGATTGCGTCATGCTCCTTCTGGTATAATAATTGAGAACTCTGAATCGAGATCACAATTGGATAATAAAGAAAAAGCAATGCAACTTTTAAAATCTCAATTATATGAGATTGAATATAGATCTAGGATGGAAGCAAGAGATGAGATTGAATCTAATAAAAAGAAAATAGAATGGGGATCACAAATTCGTAATTATGTTATGCATCCCTATAAGTTAGTTAAAGATGTGCGAACTGGTCACGAAACAGGAAATGTAGATGCTGTAATGGACGGTGATTTAAATGATTTTTTAAAAGCTTCTTTAATGACATTTGGAAATAAATAACAATAATTTTATGTCAGAAAAATATATAGTTTATCATAATCCTCGTTGTTCGAAAAGTAGAATGGCAATTAATTATTTAAATGAGAATAATAAATCTTTTGAGGTAAAAGAATATTTAAAAGTACCTCTTAAAAGAAATGATTTAATAAAAGTTTTAAGGACAATAGGTAGATCTGCAGAATCAATAATTCGAAAGAATGAAAAGGATTATAAAGAAAATTTTAAAGGAAAAAAACTAGATGAAGATCAGTGGATTGATGCGATGATAAAGTTTCCTAAGTTGATGCAACGTCCTATAGTCATAAAAGCTAATAAAGGTATAGTTGCTAGACCAGCCGAATTAATTGACACATTAGATTAATAGGATAATAAATATATATTAGAGACAATTTTCTTGGTAATTTTGCGTTTTATGTCTATTTGAAATGAAAAATATAATAACAATATTCTTTTTAAACATTATAACTTTTTCTTCTGCTCAGTATCACACGAATGCGTCAAAATCTGAGTTTGGATTTTTAGTTGGAGGAACTTATTATTTGGGCGATTTAAATCAATTTAATCAGTTTAAGAACACCCATTTAGCCGGTGGTTTGATTTATCGTTATAATATACATTCACGTTTGAGTTTTAGAGGTAATCTTATATATGGAAAATTAAGTGCTTCAGATGCAATGTCTAATATAGAGTCTCATAAGGCACGTAATTTAAGCTTTTACTCAGATATCTATGAATTAGGATTAGGACTAGAATTCAATTATTTCCCATTTCAACTTGGGCATGAACGTTATAAAGGAACAGCCTATTTATTAGCCGAAATAGGTGTTTTTAGAATGAATCCAAAGACAGTTTATGAAGGAATTGAAGTTGAATTAAGAGATCTCGGAACAGAAGGTCAAGGAACTTCTTTAAGTTCTAAGTCATATTATAATTTAACTCAGCTATGTATACCTATAGGGATTGGTGCTAAACTTTCCTTAGGACATAAAGTAAGTCTTAATTTTGAGATAGGTATTCGTAAAACATTTACTGATTATATAGATGATATTGGTGCAAATACATATGTTGACCCAACAATTTTAGCTTCTGAAAATGGTCCATTATCTGCTAATCTTTCAAATTTATCAGATGATCAATATGGACAAAGAGGAAATAGTTTAACCAAAGATTGGTATGTATTTACTGGAGCTATGCTTACTTTTAGATTAGGCAAACATTCAAAATGTTTTCATCAAGAATACTAATGCTCATGCTCATGCTCATGCTCATGTGGTTCTTTTATTTCTAAAGCCTTAAAGTCAACAATTTCAATTTCAAAAATTAAATCAGAGTATGGAGGTATTGCACTTCTACCTTGACTACCATAAGCTAAGTAATAAGGGATAAATATTTTTGCTTTACTCCCTTTATCTAATAGCGAAATTCCTTCTTCAAAGCCCGGAATCATTCTTTGTTCTAAAAATTTAAAACTCATTGGTTTACCTCTGTCCAAAGAGGAATCAAATTTTTCTTTAGATTTTCTAAAAGTTCCTGTATAATGAACAGATAGTTGATCCCCTTTTTTAGGTTTTATTCCATTATTTGTCTTTTCTATTAAATAGACTAAACCGGATTCCGATATTTGTGCTTTAGGAAAGTCTTTTTTTATTTCTTCATACATTAACTTGCTATATTGATCTTGAGTCATATTAGCTATTTTATCATATTCAGCAACCTTAGATTCTTCTTTTTCTTTATATATATTTCTAGCAACATTAAATTCTTTCGAACAGTTCCATCTTCTAGCTATTTTACCTTTGCGAATTATTGAAATTCTGTATATTATATCATTTTGTTCAATAGCATTTACGACATCTTGTCCAGTAGTTACATGACCAAAAACAGTGTGTTTACCATCTAACCAAGGAGTAGCTTTGTGTGTTATAAAAAACTGACTTCCATTCGTGTTTGGACCTGAGTTAGCCATTGATAGAATTCCAGAGTTATTGTGTTTTAAATCTGGGTGAATTTCATCAAAAAAACTATATCCTGGCCCACCAGATCCCGTTCCATCTGGATCACCACCTTGAATCATAAAATCTTTAATTACACGATGAAATTTTAATCCATTATAGAATGGGGAATTAATTTTAATGCTATCAACCGTTAAATTTCCTTCAGATAGACCTACAAAATTTGAAACCGTCATAGGAGTTTTTTGGTAATCAAGTTTAAGTAGTATATTTCCTTTACTAGTTATTAATTGAGCATAAATACCATTCTCTAATTTAAATTTGTTTATTTTATAATAAACAGGTTTTATTATTTCATTTGTTTGTGAATATGATTTTGATAAACAAATCAAACAAATTATTGTTAAAATTCTTTTGTACATATTTTTTTATTTAAAATTATTAATTAATTACGTTTATCTTCTCCCCAATTCATTTTATTTCGAATTGTATCTAAAAAATTATTGTCATTAAATTTTATAACATTAATCATATAGTCAGCTTTTTGAATAATAACTTCATCGTCTTGTTTAATACTATGTGATTTTCCATCTAAACTAATTAAATGGGATCTATTTCTTCCTTCTATTTTTAACTTGATATTCATATGGTCAGGGACAACTATAGGTCTTACATTTAAGTTGTGAGGTGCTATTGGAGTTAATATATGGACTTGACAACCAGGAGTGATAATAGGCCCACCACAACTTAAATTATATGCTGTTGAGCCAGAAGGTGTTGATACTATAACTCCATCTGCCCAATATGAATTTAAGTATTTTTCTCCCAATGATGCATGAACTGTTATCATTGAAGAACTGTCTTTTTTTTGGAGTGTTATTTCATTTATTGCAAAATTGTCTTCCCCAAAAATATTATTTGTTGTATCTACTTTAATTAACGATCTTTTTTGGTGTGTATATTTTTTATCTTTAATTAAGTCTATTGATTCATCAATTCTATTTTTTGAAGTATTAGATAAAAAACCGAGTCTTCCTGTATTAATTCCAAGAATAGGTACTTGAGAATCACGAATAAATTTAACATTCTCTATGAAAGTACCATCACCACCAATACTTAAGCTTAAATCTATTCCAGATTGCAAATCTTTATAATGATTAAATTCATCTGTTTTTTCATCGAGAATTTTCTTTTTAATTAAATTTTTTTTTAAATCGGAATATACAACAGGATTCCAATTATTTTTTTTTAAGATTTTGAATAGGTTGATATAATATTCTATATTATTCGAATTAATTTTTTGACTATATATTGAAACATTTATACTCATAATTTTAAATAATTCATTAGTGCATCAAACTTTAGTTGCATATCATCTTCAAAAATACCTTTTTGGTAAGAAGCTTTTATAACATAATCGTATCTTTCAAATGTTCTAATTATTCTTTCAAGTTCTAAAGTGTTAATTTTTAGAGTTATCTCAATATTTGTTGAGTCTTGAGATGACATCATATAAGAACTTAGAATTTTAGCATCATTACTTTCAATAATTTGACCTATCTCAGCCATTGAATAATCAGATGATGACATTTCTAAAACCAAAATACCACCATTTTCTTTTATACTACCTGTATTTGCAATATGAAGCATTAAATGTTGCATAGGTATACAACCTAAATAATTTTCATTAGCATCTAGAACTGGTATAACAGTTAATTTTAATTCGGAAATTCTAGAAATTACTTGGTAAATATGATCTGAATCAAGTACGTATGGTCTTGGTAAGTGTTGAAATAATTCATCTAATGTTTTATCAGGATCCATTTTGTCTAAGATGTCAGACTCAGAAACAACTCCTACAAATTTGCCATATTTTAAAACGGGTAAATGTGATACTTTAAACTCTTCCATCCAGTTTAAAGTTTTTTCACCTGAATCAGAATGAGTTAAAGGTGGTACTTCTTCTGTAATTAGATTTATAGCTCGCATTATATTTGCTAATGTAGTATAATACTTATTAAGTTCTTACATTTACAAAAATAAATTATAATTAATGAGTACAAAATTAAGTCTTAATGTTAACAAAATAGCAACTTTAAGAAACTCAAGAGGTCAGAATAGACCTAATGTAGTTGATGTAGCTTTGGATTGTGAAAAATTTGGTGCTGATGGTATTACAGTTCACCCAAGACCTGATGAGAGACACATAAAGTTTCAAGACGTATATGATTTATCGTCTATTATTAAAACCGAACTAAATATTGAAGGATATCCAAATAGTAAATTTATGTCCTTAATTTCTGATATAAAACCTTCTCAAGTTACATTTGTCCCGGATGAACCAGGTGTTTTAACTTCCAATTCTGGTTGGAATACACAGTTGCATCAATCTATGTTGACTGAGTTAAATTCTGAATTAAGGTTACATGGAGTACGTTCTTCGATATTTGTTGATACAGATTTAAAGAATATTGAATACGCTGCAATGTGTGGAGCTGATCGTATAGAGCTTTATACTGGGCCATTCGCTTTGAATTATAGCAGAGACAAAGAAGATGCGGTAAAAAATTATATTAATGCTTCAAAATTAGCTTTAGAATTGGGTTTAGGGGTTAATGCAGGACATGATTTGTGCTTAGAAAATTTAAAATTTTTTGCGTCTAAAATAGAAGGGTTGTTAGAAGTTTCAATAGGGCATGCATTAATTTGTGATGCAATATATTATGGATTACAAAAGACTATTCAAATGTATCAAGAATTATTAAAATAGTTAGTGAATAATGATCCTTCCTAAATGATTAGAAATTGTTTTTTTAATCTCCTCAAGTGCAACTTGTTCTGAAAGCAATTCAATTAACTCTGAATTTTTCGTTGAATCTAGTTTTGTAATTTTTTCTTGAATTGCTTTTATTCTTTTTTCAACTTTTGAAGATTTAAAAGAATATACCGAACCAATAACAGCTTGCTTTAATTTATCCTTTTCCGAATTTGTGAATATATTTTTTTTATTAATCCAATTTTCACTTAATTCGTGTTTATTTAATTCAATCTCTGAAATAAATTGTACAATTTTTTGATCAGATTGATTTTTAAAAAAGCTAAGTTTTAAAAAAGTGTTTTCTTTCAAAGAATTGTTAACTAATTCGTAGATTTTCACGAAAGTTTTATCGCTGAACCTTAATTCATCTTCATTTATTGAGTTACATATATATTCAGCGACACTTATTTCTATAGTTGCTTTTTCTTTTCTATCATCAATATTTTTAAAATTTAGATTCATAGGACCATATAAAACTAATATTCGAATTAGGTCATACTCATTGAAATATTCAGGATCCTTGACATTTGAGTTAGCAATATAATCGTTTTCTTCTGATTCTTTTTTTACAGTATTATTAAAATTTGAATTAGGTTTAAATTTCCTATTACTGTTTATTTTATTAATAGTTTGATTTCTAGATTTATTTACTTCCTCCCAAATGACATCCTCTGTGATGTTAAATCTCCTTGCAAGCTCTGGTATAAAAACATTACGTGTTATTTGATCAGGTATAAGTGCAACACTATTGGCTAAATCTTTAATTAAAGAAGCCTTTTTAAGTGGATCTTTTTTTTCAGTTTCTAATAAAATATTTGCCTTAAAAGAAATAAAATCTTGTTGATTTTCCGTGATGTATTCCTGAAGTTCCTCATAGCTAATCTTTTTAGAATATGAATCAGGGTCTTCTCCTTCAGGAAAAAGTACAACTTTAACGTTTAATCCCTCTTCAAGGATTAAGTCAATACCTCTAAAAGATGCTTTAATCCCAGCAGTATCTCCATCGTACAGTATAGTAATATTATTTGTATATCGTTTTATTAATCTAATCTGTTCTTTAGTTAGTGAAGTTCCAGAAGATGAAACCACATTTTTTATCCCAGATTGGTACATGCTAATCACATCTGTATATCCTTCACATAGCAAACAATTATCTTGTTTTATAATATCACTTTTTGAAAAATATAGCCCATATAGTATTTCGCTTTTATTATAAATGATACTTTCTGGTGAATTAAAATATTTTGCGATTTTTTTATTTGTGAATAGGGTTCTTCCACCAAAACCAAGAATTCTTCCACTAACAGAATGAATAGGAAACATTATTCTTCCGCGAAAGAAATCAAAACTTTTTTTATCTTTTATTTTTGAGATTCCAGTTTTTTGTAGATAATTTAATTTGTATCCTTTTTTTAGAGCAATAGAGGTAAAATAATCTTTTTCATTAACACTATATCCTAATTCAAATTTTTTAATTATTTCATCTGTGTATCCTCGTTCAATTAGATAGGTATGCCCAATATTTTTCCCTTCTTCATTTTTATATATGTTATTCTTGAAGTGTTCTTTTGCAAATTCATTAATTATATAAAGGCTTTCACGTTCTGAAATTTCTGCTATCTCCTCCGCAGTTTTAGGTTTATCTTCAGGAATTTGAATCCCGTATTTTTCAGCTAACCATCTTAGTGCTTCTGGGTATGAATAATGTTCTTTTTCCATCAGAAAGCTAACTACTGTGCCACCTTTACCTGAGGAGAAACATTTAAAAATTTGTTTTGCTGGTGAAACTACGAAAGAGGGAGTTTTTTCATCTGTAAAGGGACTCAATCCTTTTAAGTTTGAACCAGATTTTTTTAATTGAACAAACTCTCCAATTACTTCTTCAATTCGAGAGTTTTGCATGATGTCATCGACAATATGAGGAGGAATAATTGCCATCTTATAGATTGTTATAATCGATTTCAGTAATTAATTCTCCTTGAATAGAATATGTTTTCCAAAGCCCAATTTTTTTACCGTTTTTATATTCTCCACTATAATGAAGGTTTCCATTTGGATATTTTACAATAGAATGGCCATGCTTTTCTCCATGTTGGTACATTGTCATAGATAGTTCAATACCGTTTTCAGAAAAATATTGCCATTTACCGTGACGTTTGCCTTTTTTATCTTGTTGCCCTTGAAACTTAATTGTTTTTTTATTTGGATAAAATTCTATGAATTTACCTTGTTTTATTTCTATTAAATCTTTTTTATTAATAATTATTTTCTTTTCCTCTTTATTAATAATGGAGTTTTTAGTAGATTTTTTTTTCTCTTTGTTTTTAACGTCAACTTTACATGAAGTTAAATAGAATAAAGAGATTAATAATAGTAAGATTTTGAATATCATTTTTTTCTTGTTGTTGTATATTCTACTAATTCAATAATTGATTCTTTTGCCTCTGAGTTTGGAAGATCCTTAATTAAATTTAATGCTTTTTCTTTATACTCAATCATTTTACTATATGTATATTCTATACCGCCATGTTCAATCACTAAATTAATTGCATTTTTCACCCTATTTGGATTCTCATTATGATTTTTAATTATATTAATTAATTCTCTCTTGATTTTTTTTGGAGCATTATTTAATACATAAATTAAAGGGAGTGTTATTTTTTGTTCACGGATATCTATGCCTGTAGGTTTACCTATTTCATCAGGTTTTCCGTAATCAAAAATATCATCTTTTAATTGAAATGCAATTCCAATTAACTCACCGAACTTACTCATATTAGCGTGTTCATCAATTCTATTTACACTTAAAGCACCTAGCTCACAACATGTAGATATTAGAGAGCCTGTTTTTTGTCTTATTATATCAAAGTATATTTCTTCATTAATATCTAGTTTTCGTGCTTTCTCAATTTGAAGCAATTCTCCTTCAGACATTTCTTTAACTGTTTTAGCAATAACTTTAAGAAGTTCTTGGTTGTCTTTTTCTAATGATAGAAGAAGTACTTTTGAGAGCATATAATCTCCTACTAAAACTGCTATTTTGTTTTTCCATAAAGCGTTAGTCGAAAAGAATCCACGACGTTCGTTAGCGTCATCTACTATATCATCATGGATTAAGGATGCAGTGTGTAATAATTCTACTAGTATAGCACTATCGTATGTTTTATCATTAATGTTTCCTAACATTTTTGCTGTAAGTAAAATAAAGATTGGCCTTAATTGTTTTCCTTTTCTTTTAATTATGTAATGTGTTATTTTATCTAGCATTGGTACTTTAGATTTCATACTAGAATGAAAACGAACCTCAAATTCTTTAATTTCAGAATTAATGGGTGAAATTATTTTTTTTGTAGATGTCATATCAACAAAGATAATAGGAATGATACTAATTAAAATTAGAAACAAAAGAAAAAGTGCTTATTGATTCAATAAGCACTTTGTAAAATATTGATTATGGTTTAATTATCTAACCACTTGTAAAAATCCTTGTCCTTCTATACCTGATTCTTCTGTTATACCAGTGATAATATATCTATAAAAATAAGTTCCTGCCTCTGCTTCATTACCATTAGGAGTAGTACCATCCCATCTTGGATTATTACCAATAGCGTGGTACATTACATTTCCCCATCTATTTAATATTGTTAATTCAACGTTTTCTGCATTAGTAACAGTTAACTCAAAAAAGTCATTTTTCCCATTTCCATCTGGTGTAATAACATTCGGAGCCATTACAGTAGCAATTGGAATAATACAGCTTCCATCATCTAAAGTAGCATTAGGATTATAATTTGTTGCATTAGGGTTAGTACATCCACATATAGCAATACTTATCGTCAAATATGCTGTATCTGCACAATCTGGATCAGTTGAAGCTATAAGCATTACGGTTGAAGTATTCGTAAATGTTTGATTTTGACTATCTAGATTATTTACAGTGTAAGCATTTCCATTATTAAAATCCCAATAATGTATTGTTGTATTTTCACTGTTATTTGTGAACACTACATCAACGGGACTGCATCCAGAATTAACTGACGCACTAAAGTCAGCAATTGGAGGATCATTTTCTTCTACAAAAACGCTATCATAAGCAGTACAAACATCGTCTGTTACAGTAAAATAATACCATCCTGATGGTAATATTGGTTGTGTTGCTGTTCCATCAAAGCTAAATGGTCCATTTTGTCCAGGTCCTGTCCAATTAAAGTATGGTTGGTTAAGATCATCTGTTACTCCACTTATAGGATAGGCTACAACTGCACCATTAGTATCACAAGCACTAGTAGGATAAGAGAATACACTATCAATTGATAATAATTGATTTGTGACCATTATAACAGAATCATTACTTATATATCCACATCCATCAATAACATCAATAAAATAAGTTATTATGTTCTGCTGTTCAGTTCCACTAGACAACATTTCTAGGGAATTAGTTCCCCCACTTGACCAACTAAAAGAATATGGTGTTGTACCATCTTGAAGATTTAATACTTCTGCAGGAAAGGAATCATTAGGGCAAGAGGCAAAAATAGTATCAATTAAATCATATGTCATATTATTTGGATGAACTGAAATTATAGTCGGAACAGATTCACATTGGTATATGCCAAGTGTGTCGTATACAGAAGCGATTAGAGTATCAGTAGTTGTAGGTGCAACGATAAATGTTGTAGTGTCGGTTAATCCGTTATTCCAATTTACAATTGCTGATCCACATGGTGTTCCACTAGAGTTGATTACAATGTTATCTAATCCCCAATTATCACAACATGTACCTGAATTTTGTTGTTGAGTCCATTTAAAAGCAGTGCTTGTTGTCATTGCGGCTAAAGGAATTGGAACTGTAAATGTATTCCAAGTTGTATAAGCTGTTCCTGCTGTTGTAGCTACTTGATTATTAACATTAGGATTGGTTGGTAATTCATAACCTCCAGGGCTATAATAAACAATAGGAATCCAATTAATTCCACCATCTATACTGTATTGAAGTTCTACTCCTTCATCTGCTAAATCAGGTCCTTCACAAGGCATATTTTCACTTTGAATTGCATAAACCATATCAAATACGATATAACCACCACAACTAACATCAAATGCGGAAGTTGTAATTCCAGGAAAGGTACCTGCAACTGCAGTAGATGCCCAATAATAAGGGTCATTAGTTAAACTAGGCATACATGGTGTACTAAATGTATTACCTCCAACTGCATTCCATCCAGTTGGTATAACACCTGCGTTAAAATTAAAAGATTGTCCATCTGGAATTAGATTAGCAATCGCGGTAATTTCTACTGAATCACCGGGACAAATTAAGGTATCCTCAGGAGTTACAGTTACAAAACATGTTATTTGACCTATAGTATATTGGCTTAAGGTAAAGAACATTAATAGGGTTAATAAAGTATATTTCATTTTAATCGATTTTAATATCTAGTAATTTGACAGCCTTAAATTCTCTTACATCAGGGTAATTAGGATTTGTAATCAACGATGATAATGTACCATTTGAGAATGAGCAATCACATTCTTCACTGCTATTTTTTGAAACAAAAACACTTTTTTTATTTTCCTCAGTAGAATTATATTGGGTAATTTGTTCATTATCTGTAGGATTAGAATCGTATCTTAAAGCAGGAGAGAAATAAATGTTTCTGTTAGTTGAAGTTGTGTTTTCAATTTTATAAAACAGATATTTTAAGGCTTTTTCTTGTGGGCCTACTTTACATAAATCTTTTTTCACATAAATTTTTATCCCATCACTTTCTTCAATCAGAGACCAGTCTTTAATAAGAAGATTTTCACTTAAAATTTCTTTTTGAGCATGTAAAGAATTGCTGAAAAGCATTGTGAAAATGATTAATAATGGAGTTATTATTATTTTTTTCATTTTATTTTTATTGAATAGTTCATGTATATAGACTCCCACGATCAAATTAAGGTTGCATGGAAATTAAATTTTATATAAAATTACAAAATGTTATTTAATTATTTGTAATTAAATAGACCACATTTTCTCTTTTATATTTTCTTAGTTATACTTTATTTTTATTAGCTAATTGACCACATGCTGCATCAATATCTTTCCCTCTACTTCTTCTTATATTAACTATCATATTCTTTTGTTTTAAATAATTAGCAAAATCATCTACTTTTTTTGAATCAGCTTGTTTAAAATTTCCCTCATCAATTGAATTATATTCAATGATATTAATTTTACATGGTACACATCTCGCAAATTTCGCTAATTCTTCTGCATCTTCTATTGTGTCATTGAAATTTTTAAAGATTATATACTCGAATGTTATTCGAGACTTTGTTTTTTCATAAAAATATTTTAATGACTCTCTTAATGAATTTAGATTATTAGAGTTGTTAATTTCCATGATTAGACTTCTTTTTTTATCATTTGCTGCATGGAGGGAGAGGGCTAGATTGAATTTGACTAGATCGTCACCTAATTTTTTTATCATTTTTGCAATTCCTGCGGTGGATACTGTAATTCTTTTTGGTGACATTCCTAGACCATCTTTAGAACATATTAATTCTATAGAACGTAACATGTTTTTATAGTTTAACAATGGTTCACCCATTCCCATGTAAACAATATTATTTAAAGTTTTATTGTATATTTTTTCGGCCTCGTTTTTAAGGTATACAACTTGATCAAAAATTTCTCCAGGGCTAAGGTTTCTTATTAGCTTTAATCTACCTGTAGCACAGAATTTACAAGCTAAACTACATCCGGCTTGAGACGAAATACATGCCGTAGTTCTTGATTTTGTTGGAATTAAAACACCCTCAATTATTTCTCCTCCATTAATTTTAAATGCACATTTAATTGTTTTATCTAAACTAATTTGTTGGTCTTTTAGCTCTATATTATCAATAAAGTAAGACATATTTAATTTATCTCGGAGTGATTTTGATAGGTTTGTCATTTCTTCGAAAGATTGAGCATTTTTTTTCCATAACCATTCGAAAATTTGTTCTCCACGGAAAAGTTGTTCACCCATTTTTTCTAGAGCAGATTTAATTTCTTCTAATTTTAGAATACGTATGTTTATTTTTCCATCCACGATAATTGTCAATCTATTTATTAATAAATAGTATATGTAGTTTAAAATGTAGTTATGATAATTCAGTTATTCTGAAATTACTATTAGTTTTTGTTTAATATCTTTTGCCTTTTTTATAGCCTTTTCAAGAGATTTGTCGGTAACTGTAATATGTCCCATTTTACGGTGCGGTTTTGTTATTTTTTTTCCATATATGTGCACATGCACACCATCTATTGCAGTAACATTGAATAACCCTTTATAAATGGCTTTACCATTAAATCCTTCACTACCAAGTAAATTTATCATTACACCACACTGGGTCATTTCAGTCGCGCCAAGTGGCATATTTAATATTGAACGAAGATGTTGTTCAAATTGTGAGGTGATATTACATTCTATTGTATGATGACCACTATTATGAGGTCTAGGAGCAATCTCATTGACTAGAATTTCTCCATTTTCACAAAGGAATAGTTCTACAGCTAGAATACCAACCATATCTAGTTTATTAATTATATCAATAGCAATTTTGGTTGCTTTTTCTTCAATTTCTTTTGAAATTTGAGCAGGAGAAAAAAGAAATTCCACTAAATTGACCTTATTAAATTGACATTCTACGGTTGGGTATACAGCAGTTTGGCCCGCTTTATTTCTAGCTACTATGACTGAAAGTTCTTTTACAAATGGTACAATTTTTTCAATTATTGAAGGTTCAAGAAAAACATTTTTTAAATCCTTTTTGGACTTAATTAATTCAACACCTCTTCCATCATAACCTCCAGTTCTTAATTTTTGAACAAAGGGTATTTTTTCTTCTAAAATGCTTTTTTTAGTGTTGGAAGAAAGTAGTTCAAATTCTGATGTTGGTATGTTATTTTCCTTGTAAAATTCTTTTTGTAATCCTTTATCTTTTATTATTTCTAAAACACGAGGTTGTGGGAATATTTGAACTCCATTTTTCTCTAAATAGTATAGAGCATCAATATTTACATTTTCAATTTCAACAGTTAAAGTATTTAACTTTTCGCCAAACATAACCACATCATCATAGTTTTTTATATCACCATTAGTATAGCTCTTTGCTATTGAGGCGCAAGGGGAATTTTCATCCTTATCCATAATATGGATGTCAATATTATAGTTTATTGCTTCTTGAATAATCATCCTGCCTAGTTGACCACCACCTAAAATTCCAAGTCGATATTGACTGCCAATTACATTTTCATTCATAGTACAAAGATAATGTTCATTTATATTTTTTTAAGCTTTTATATAGACTAAATTGTAACAGTTATTTATAATAATTGTAATTTTGATTAATCAAAAATTTTATATTTTGATGAAATTATTAGATAAAAGTTTTGAGGTTTTTATTAGTAGGGATAAAATACAAGATAAAGTATTAAACCTAGCTGATAAGATTAATTCTGATTTTTTTGGAAAAGATGTTCTTTTCATATCTGTGCTAAATGGTTCGTTTATGTTTACTGCTGATTTAATGAAAAATATCTCAATAGATTCAGAAATTACTTTTGTTAAAATGAGCTCATATGTTGGTACTTCTAGTTTAGGTAATGTAGATCAATTAATAGGCTTGAACCATAAGTTAAAGGATAAATCTATCATTATAATTGAAGATATTATTGATACCGGTATTACTATTGATAAAATTATGAATTTACTTTCCATAGAAGGAGCTAAAGAAATTAAAGTTTGTTCTTTGTTATTTAAACCAAATTCATTTAAAGGAAAGTATAAACCTGATTATATAGGATTTTCTATTCCAAATGCTTTTGTAGTAGGATATGGATTAGATTATAATCAAAAAGGCAGGAATTTAGATTCTATATATAAAATAAATGAATTATGTTAAATGTTGTTCTATTTGGCCCTCCAGGAGCAGGGAAAGGCACACAGTCTGAAAGATTAAAGAAAAAATATGAATTAGTTCATATTTCAACAGGTGATGTCTTTAGATCATTAGATCCTAACTCCAATTTAGCTAAATTAGCTAACAGTTATTCTGCTAAAGGTAATTTAGTGCCAGATGATATTACTATTCAAATCCTAGAAGAAGAAGTGTCTAAGTTTCCTCAAGCTAATGGCGTTATTTATGATGGTTTCCCTAGGACTGAAGCCCAGGCAAAAGCCCTTGATGAATTTTTAAAAGCTAAGGGTACTAAGGTAACAATGATGATTTCTTTGGTGGTTCCAGAAGAAGAGCTGAAAAGAAGGTTAATTTTAAGAGCAGAATCCTCTGGTAGAAAAGACGATGCAGACATAAATATCATTCAGAATAGAATAAATACTTATAATAATAGCACTGCTCCTGTTGCTGATTTTTACAAAAAACAAGGCAAATTAATTGAAATTAATGGTGTTGGAGGTATAGATGATATAACAACGCGTATTTTTAATGAGATAGATTTACTGAAAAATTAATTGTTTATAAGGTTTTTATAGCTAAATATTAGCTGGAATGGCATCAGATAATTTTGTTGATTATGTTAAGATTCATACAACTTCTGGCAATGGAGGTAAGGGGTCTACGCATTTTAGAAGGGAGAAATATATTCCTAAAGGTGGGCCTGATGGGGGTAATGGTGGACGAGGCGGCCATGTTATCTTACGTGGGAACAAACAATTATGGACATTATTGCATTTAAAATATCAACGTCATGTAAAGGCTGGGCATGGTTCGGATGGATCAGGGAATTTAAAAACTGGAGCTGAAGGAAGAGATATTTATATTGATGTCCCATTAGGCACTGTTGTTAAAAAATCCGACACAGGTGAAAAAATATTTGAAATAACACATCATGGCGAAGAAAAAATAATTGAACAAGGTGGTCGAGGGGGCCTAGGTAATACAAATTTTAAGTCACCGACTAATCAAACACCTCGATATGCACAGCCAGGAGAGGAAGGAAATGAAGGATGGAAAACACTAGAATTAAAAATCTTAGCTGATGTTGGTTTAGTAGGTCTCCCAAATTCAGGTAAAAGTACACTCTTGTCTGTTGTTTCAGCCGCAAAACCAGAAATAGCCGATTATCCATTTACAACTCTAAGACCTAATCTTGGTATGGTGAAATATCGTGATTTTAAATCATTTGTAATGGCAGATATTCCAGGTATTATTGAAAACGCACATAAGGGCAAGGGTTTAGGACTTCGTTTTTTACGTCACATAGAAAGAAATTCTATATTATTATTTATGATTCCTTCCGATAGTGAAGACATCAAAAAGGAATATGATATTTTAATAAATGAATTAAATTTATATAACTCTGAGCTTCTTCATAAAGATAAGATACTTGCTATAACAAAAAGTGATATGTTGGATAATGAATTAATAGAAGAAATTCGTGATCAACTTCCAAAAGGAATACCTTATGTTTTTATTTCATCGATAGCTGAAATAGGACTAATTGAATTAAAAGATAAAATTTGGAATTTATTAAATGATTTTTGATTATATAGATATAATTGATAGAATAATCGTCCAAACTATTAATAGTTGTAATAATCCATTTTTAGATGAATTGATGTGGATTGTCTCAGTTAAGTATACTTGGATTCCATTCTATATACTTTTGATTTTTTTTTACTATAAGAAAACCAATTTAAAAGAGTCATTTTTGTTTTTATTTTTCGTATTAATATCTGTTGGTTTTTCTGATCAAATATCTGTTAATTTTTTTAAAGAATTTTTTCAAAGACTTAGACCTTCTCATAATACTTTATTGAAGGAACAATTGCATCTTCATGTTTTTGCAAATGGAGATTTATACAGAGGAGGTTCATATGGGTTTGTTTCATCTCATGCTGCTAATTTTTTTGCTGTACTTACATTTGCTTATCTAGTTATGAAAAAGTATTATTCAAACTTATTTATACCATTTTTAATTTTAGGTTTAATAGTTGGGTATAGTCGTATTTATTTAGGTGTACATTATTTAACAGATGTAATAGCAGGTGCTATTTTAGGTGTTTTTATTGCTGTACTTTTTTATCGTTTTTTATTTATTTTTATTGTCAATAAAATCAAATAGTCTAATGTTTTATTTGTATATTTTTGTTGGTGGTGGTTTAGGATCTTTGTTAAGATACATAATAACTAAAATTTCAGATCAAACATTGTTGGTAAATTTTCCAACAGGAACTTTTATAAGCAATATGTTAGCCTGTTTAATGCTTGCAATTTTGGTTGTTTATTTTAGTGCTAAAAGCATCCATTATTCATGGATTGAGCCCCTGTTAATTATAGGTTTTTGTGGTGGGTTCAGTACGTTTAGTACATTTAGTAATGAAAACTTCAAGTTGTTTGATGAAGGCTATATAATTTTGCCTATTGTTAATATGTTAATATCGGTTACTGTTGGATTTTTATTAATTTATTTTATTCGTTCAAAATCATGAAATTGGTACTTTCAAATCTATTATCTTTTTTAATTCATCGCGCCTTTTAATTGCCTCACTTAAATTAGTTTTTTTAATTTTTCCTTTTAAGACAAAATCTTTAAGGTTCTTTATGAAAAGGTATGCACAAAGACCAGTAATCCCAATTGTTAGGTAGTAAAAAAAAGATAAAATCCAATTAGGAAAAATGAAGTAGTAGAAAAAGAAAATTATTGGAATATTTATGATGCCTATTGTCATAGCTCCAAGAATCATTTTTACTGATGCCCAAAACACTTTTCTTCTGAATGAATTTTCAACAAATCTTTTTACAATTATATAAGGAAGTCCACAATGAATAATTCCTAAAATTGCAAATGGAAAGAAAAAAATCATTGATTTTATTTCTTTAAATCTACTTCCATTTTGATTTTCTTTTTTCCAAAAAACAAACTGATCATTAATTTTAATTTTTTTAAGAAGGTTAAAGTATAAATCAGATTTTTCTTTCATTTCTTTTAAATCTAGATTAGCTTCAATATTTTCTTTATTTAACCAGAAAGCAAGTTTTCGTGAGTAATCCCAACGTTTTTCCAATGGAATATTTTTGTCATAGCTATATGCATTTAATCCCTTTCTTGAAATTTGCATTATATTTTCATGAAGTGTAGCTAGCTCTTTATTTTCAACATGAGTTATTTGTTCTTGCATTAATTTCTCAATGTTTTTAGTTATTTGATTGATTACTTTGTTTGGGTTTTCTTCATATTCTTTTTGGTAATCATTAAGACAAATTTTATCTGAAAGTGACAAAATTAGTTCACTCCCTAATTTATTAGGATTTGAATAGTTAATTCCTGCAGCAGCTATGCTTATTTTTTGATTCCAATTTATGTTTTCTAATGTTTGAAATCCAATTCTAATAGCGCCTTTTTTTACTGGTTTTAGTCTTCGGATAAATATATCATCAGTAAATCCTTCACCGAAGATTAATAAGTTCTTCTTTTTTCTTAAAATTTTTGAGCAATAATGGAAAACTTTTTCATTTTTTTCTCTTGTATCTTCTCCGTCTTGCTTACGATATATTGGTAGCATTTGCAACCCTCTTAGAAAAGGGTTTGTTAGCTTTGTGAAAACATCTGACCTTGTCATAAAGTAGACAATTCTACCGCTAATCGATGCAAAGACTAAAGGATCCATAAATGATGCTGCGTGATTACAAACATATATGGTACTACCTTTATTTCCTTTTATTTTATTGTATATTTTTCTTTTAGGGTAATATATTCTTAAAGTGTACTTTAGTACTAAATATGTTATAAAATATAGTGGTTTCATATCTATTTTTATAAAAGCAAATATAATTTAAACATTTAATTATCTAAAAATAGGTTAATAATCGAAGAAATTAACATATAAAATGCTAATAACTTTATCTAATAGATATAGAATGAGATTTTGGTGATATTATATTTGAAAAAAAATATAATGAAACGAATTTTTCTTACAGTTGCTGCAATTACATCATTAGCGCTTACTATTTTAATTACTTTCGAAGTAAATAACTTATACATGGTTTAACTTAGATAAGTTTTTTCTTTTTTAAGAAAACTTGAAATAAGGTTGAATTAGTTAAAAGTTTTTTATCTCAAAGTATTATGAGAAATGTAGGTATAATATGTGGTGGTTTTTCTTCTGAGTTTGATATTTCAGTTAAGAGCGCTACGAATATATTTAATAATTTTCCGTCTAACTATCGCCCTTTTTTGATTATACTTAATAAAGATGGTTGGTTTCTCAAAAATAAAGATGGAACATTTGTGAAAATTGACTCTCGTGAGTTTTCATTTGAAATAGATAAAGAAGTTATTAAGATTGACTTAGCAATAGTTTTTATTCATGGAGATCCTGGTGAAAATGGTAAAGTTCAATCTTATCTCGAAATGATAGGCATACCTTATTTAAATTCAAAGCCACTTGCTTCTCAATTATCTTTTAATAAGTGGTATTGTAATCAGTTCCTTCGAGGATTTGGTTTTAATGTTGCTAAATCAATATATCTAAAGAATTCATCATCTAAAATTGATTTAGATAAAATAATTAAAGATTTGGGTCTACCTCTTTTTGTTAAGCCCTCAGATTCAGGATCAAGTTTTGGGATATACAAAGTCAATAAAATTGATGATTTAAATAATGCTATAAAAAATGCTTTTAATGAGAGTAGTAATATCGTTATAGAAAGTTTTTTAGATGGTGTCGAAGTTACATGTGGAGTATATCAAGAGAATAATGAAGTTAAAACTTTACCATTGACCGAAATTATTTCTAATAATGAATTTTTTGATTATGAAGCAAAATATAAAGGTTTATCAGAAGAGATTACACCTGCAAGAATAAGTAGTCAATTAACAAAGAAAATACAAGAAATAACTTCAGAAATTTATAATTTGATGCAACTCCGTTTATTTGCTCGAGTTGATTTTATAATTGTTGATGGTAATCCATATGTGATTGAAGTAAATAGTATCCCAGGTTTTTCAGATGAGAGTATCTTTCCTAAGATGCTTGATGTGGAAGGTATTTCAATAAAGAATTTTTTAGATTCAGTAATAAAACAAAATCTTAATTAGTTGCTAGTATATTAAATAGGGATTCTATTTTTTGTTTTAGTAATTTTGAATTACATGTGTGATTATTAATAATTAATGCAAAGGCGTATTCTTTTCCAATTTTTGAGTTAATATAGCCCGCATAACTTTTAATACGAGACATTGAACCACTTTTAGCTCGTATTCTATTATGCGCAGCTTGATTTTTACATATATATTTTAGTGTACCGTTAACCCCAGTAATTGGAAGTGAAGATTTGTACTCACTATTATATTTACTTGTATTCATATAAATTAATAATCTGGTTAAATGTTTTGCTGAAATAGCATTAGAACGGGATAATCCACTTCCATCTTTTAGACACAAACCTTTTGTGCTAAATTTTGAGCTCCAAAATTTATTCATTATTTGTATTCCATTATTAGTGTTTCCATTTTTGTTTACTTGGTAACCAAGTAATGAAATGAGATGTTCTGCAAATAGGTTTACACTATTTCTATTCGTATAATTTATAATATTAATTAAGGATTCTCCCTGATGAGTATAAATTAGATTTTTATCATTATAAATTTTATCTGAGGTAGTATTTTCAATACTGAATCTAGTAGACTTGTAATCTGATAAAACACTAATATTATTATTCTCTAGAATTTTCTCAAATTCATATGCAAATTGAATTTCAGGATTAGGAAGACTAGCTTTTACTAAAAAATCTTTTCTATTAATAGGCAAAGTGCCTGATGCAAATATTGTTTTCGAATATGGTCCTCCGTAGAAATACACGTTATCACCTTTTCTATTTGATGAATTTATATCGCTAAAAATTTTAAGACCGGGAGGATAGGGTTCGATTGAGCTAATTGAAACGGGAACATCTACCTTATTAGAGGTGTTGAATTTAAAATTTAATATGTTGTCAAAAATTGTGAGTCCCGAGGGACCTGCTCCATAATAGTTGCCTAAATCTGACCAATTCCAACCATCTGGTGCACCTTTATAACCGAATTCGGAAGCATCCGCAATAATTGATCCCGAGATAGTATTAATTCCTAATTGGCTAATTTCATCTTTCCATCTATGCAGAAACTGTTTTTCATTAGTTTTACTAACAAAATATTTTGAACCTAAGCTTGGATCTCCTCCTCCTCTAATCCATATGTTTCCTGTTAATTTTCCGGTAGAATCAATATGACCCTCTTTGTATATTCTTGTTTTAGGTCTAAAATTAGGTCCAAGAATTTCTAAAGCTGTCGCTGTAGAGAATAATTTTGCTGTAGAGGCACTTGGCAATGATTTATTTGGATTATGAGAAGCAATTGTTTTATTGGTTTTAAGATTAACTACCTCTATACTTATAGATGCATACTTAAATGCTTCATCACTGCAAAATTTATTTACTGCATCTTGAATTGTACTCTGAGCGAATAAAAAATTTAATGAGATACAGATGGAACATATAATGATACTTATTATCTTCATTTTATAATTATATTATTTTATAGTAAAAAAAGTAATTAGAATTTTACTTTTTGTCAAAAGTAATAAGTTTAATTATAGTATTTGAGTTTAATTGCTACATAGAAATTTATAATGAAAAAAAAATCTTTTATAATTATTTCCGGCGCTAGAACTCATAATTTAAAAAATTTTGATTTAAAAATACCACGAAATCAGTTAGTTGTTTTTACTGGGCTTAGTGGCTCCGGTAAATCTTCACTTGCATTTGACACTATTTTTGCTGAAGGTCAAAGAAGATATATTGAAACTTTTTCATCTTATGCAAGACAATTTTTAGGTGGCCTAGAACGACCAGATGTTGATAAAATTGAGGGTTTAAGCCCTGTTATATCAATAGAACAAAAAACTCTATCTAAATCACCTAGGTCAACAGTAGGGACAATAACGGAAGTTTATGATCTTATGCGTTTGTTATTTTCAAGAGTTTCTACTGCATATTCTTATAATACAGGTGAAGCAATGATAAAATATTCTGATAATAAGATAGTAGATCTAATTATTGATAATTATTTCGGTAAGAAAGTGATTATTTTATCTCCTAAAATCAATGCTAGGAAGGGGCATTATAGAGAATTATTTGAACAAATTTTAAAAAATGGTTTTACTAAAGTTTTTGTTGATGGAGATTTTAGAGATATAGTTAAAGATATGAAATTAGATCGCTATAAAATTCATGATATTGATATTGTAATTGACCGTTTACAAATTGATAATAAATATAGGAAACGTATTTATCAAAGTGTCGTTACCGCTATGAAACATGGTGATAAGTCATTAAAAATATTTGATGTTGAATCAGGTGATTTTCGTCATTTTAGTCGTTCATTAATGTGTCCTTCAACAGGTATTAGTTATCCTGACCCTGAACCAAATTTATTCTCTTTTAATTCACCATATGGAGCATGTAAATTATGTAGTGGAATTGGTGAAATATCAGAAGTCGATCTTAATAAAATTGTGCCAGATTTCTCAAAATCAATTAAAGAAGGAGGGTTGCTCCCATTAGGACAATATAAGAAAACATGGATATTTGATCAATTAGAAAAATATTTAACTAGACAAGGCTTATCTATAGAAACACCAATATCTGAAATTAGCAGTGAAGTTTTGAATGTAATATTAAATGGAAACGATGGAATAGAGCGTTCATTAAAGGATGACACTTTTATTTTTGAGGGTATTATTAATTTTATTTTAAGACATTCTGAAGGAAATTCTATTCGTATAAAACGTTGGGCGAATAGTTTTCTTAACAGAAAAAAATGCTCAAGTTGTCAAGGTTATAGAATAAAAAAAGAAGCTCTTCACTTTAAAATAGGAGATAAACATATAGGTAATTTATCTCAAATGGATATCTCTGATTTAGAAAAATGGTTCGATAAAATTGAAAATTATTTAGATGATACTAATCAAATAATAGCTGTTGATATTTTAAAAGAAATAAAAGTTAGATTATCTTTTATTATTGAAGTTGGATTGACTTATTTATCTCTAAATCGTTCTGCTAAAACTTTATCTGGAGGTGAATCTCAAAGAATTCGATTAGTGACACAAATAGGAGGTGAATTAATGAACGTTCTCTACATAATGGATGAACCTTCTATTGGATTGCATCCAAGAGATAATATTCGTTTAATTAATTCATTAAAGCGTATACGAGACATTGGGAATTCGGTTATTGTAGTAGAGCATGATAAAGAAATGATTGAATCAGCTGATTTTCTAGTTGACCTAGGACCAGGAGCAGGTGTTAATGGTGGTTATATTGTAAATGCATCTAAAAATTTTAAGGCAAACAATGGAAGGTCATTAACAAGTCAATATTTAACTGGAAAGAAATCAATAAACATACCTAAAAAAAGACGTAAGGGAAGTGGTAATAAATTAATCCTCAAAGGCGCTTGTGGCAGGAATTTACGTTCAGTTGATTTATCAATTCCACTAGGAACAATTACTTGTATAACTGGTGTTTCTGGGAGTGGAAAATCTTCTCTTATTAACCATACATTATATCCTATTTTATTACAAGAAATATATAATGGTGTTAAAAAACCATTACCATTTAAATCAATTTCAGGAATACAATACTTAGATAAAGTGATTGAAATTGATCAAAGTCCAATTGGTAGGACACCAAGATCTAATCCTGCTACATATACCAAACTGTTTGATGAAATTAGATTATTATTTTCCAATTTACCAACATCTAAAATTAGAGGTTATAAACCAGGTAGATTTTCATTTAACATTAAAGGAGGTAGATGTGAAATTTGCAAGGGTGCAGGTGTGAAAATAATTGAGATGCATTTGTTGCCAGATGTTACAGTAGAGTGTGAAACTTGTAATGGTAAAAGATATAATAATGAAACAAATGAGATTTTGTATAAAGATAAGTCTATTAGTGATGTTCTAGACATGACGATTTCAGATGCTGCCGTTTTTTTTAATAATAATCCTAAAATTTCTTTTATACTTGAAACACTTATTTCTGTTGGTTTAGGGTATATTAAATTAGGTCAGTCATCTACCACATTATCTGGAGGTGAAGCACAGCGAATTAAACTTTCTTCAGAACTATCTAAAAAAGCTACAGGAAATACAATGTATATTTTGGATGAACCTTCTACAGGACTTCATTTTGAAGATATTAAAATGTTATTAATCTTATTAAATAAATTAGTTGAAGAAGGTAATACTATTTTAATTATTGAGCATAATCTAGATATTATCAAAGTTGCTGATCATATTATTGATTTAGGTCCAGAAGGTGGTAAAAATGGCGGGAATATTATTTGTAGTGGAACTCCTGAGTTTATTGTCAATAATTTTAAAAAAACATCTTATACGGCAATGTATTTAGAGCAAGAGTTAAAAAATTAATTTATTTTTTTAAAAATAATTGTAGAAATGTGACCACCAAAGCCGAAAGTATTACTCATTGCATATTTTATATTTTTTTTATGTCCTTTTTTTAGTGGAAAATGATAATGGTTTTTATAGTCTGGTTCTATATTAATTGTATTTATTGTAGGAGGAACGACATTATTTTTTAAAGCCATTAAACTAATAATTCCTTCAATTGCTCCTGCGGCTCCGAGTAAATGACCTGTCATTGATTTTGTGCCAGATATTGAAAGTGATTTTCGTTTTCCAAAAACACGGTGTATAGCAGATAATTCACTTAAATCTCCTTGTATAGTTGATGTTGCATGCATATTAATATAATCAATATCTGACCTTTTAATTTTAGCTTCTTTCATTGCTTCAAGCATTCCTAAAACCGCACCTTCACCAGAAGGATTTGTGCCTGTTAGATGATATGCATCAGCAGCTTGTCCACCCCCAATTACTTCTCCAAATATTTTAGCGTTGCGATTTTTGGCATGATTATATTCTTCAAAAACTAGTGCCCCTGCACCTTCTCCCATAACAAATCCATCTCTTGATACATCAAAAGGTTTTGAAGCTAATTGAGGAGAATTATTATTTGTAGATAATGCTTTTGCAGATTCAAATCCACCAATTGTAGATTCTGTAATTGCAGCTTCAGAACCACCTGTAATTATCATATCTGCTTTATCCCATTTAATATGATTGAATGCTTCAATCATAGCAGTATTAGATGTCGCACAGGCAGAAACGGGACAGAAGTTTACCCCTTTTAAGCCATATTTGATTGATATAATTCCTGAAGCAATATCAACTAATATTCTTGGTATAAAAAAAGGAGAAAAACGAGGTGTATATTCATTCTCAAAATATTCTTTTATTTGATTTTCAAATGTTTGAATTCCTCCATTAGCAGATCCCCATATAACACCAACTCTGTTTTTATTTAATGATTCAATATCAATTTTCCCATTTGATAATGCCTCCTCAACAGCAATTAATGCATATTGTGAAAACAAATCGTATTTTTTTATCTCTTTAGTATCAAAATAAATTTTTGGATCATAATTTTTAATTTCACATGCAAATTTTACTTTATGTTTTTTTGTGTCAAATTTTGAGATGTATCCAGCGCCACTTTGACCATTCACAATATTTGTCCAAAATTCATTTAGATTATTACCGATTGGAGTTAATGCTCCTATTCCTGTTATAACAACTCTTCTCATATTATTAATTATAAAAATCCGAGTTCTAAAAGAGCTTCTTCACTCATCATGTCTTTACTCCATGGTGGATCAAAAACAATATTTACTTTACACGAATTGAATTTTGGATAATTTGCAATTTTTGTTTCAATTTCCTTAGGCATTGATTCTGCTACAGGACAGTTTGGAGAAGTAAGAGTCATTATAATTTCAATGTTTGCTTTTGAATCTATTTTTACTTCATATATAAGTCCTAGTTCAAAAACATCAACCGGAATTTCAGGGTCATAAATTGTCTTAAGTATTTCAATTACTTTATTTTCTAATTCTGAGGTACTTTCCATAATAAATGGATTATTCTGTTATTATTTTAATAGCATATAATTTTATTTGTTTAACCATATTTGCTAAACCATTTGCTCTTGTAGGAGATAAATGTTCCTGTAGACCAATTTCATTTAAAAATCTTAAGTCATTTTTAGCAATTACTTCTGCATCTTCATTGTTCATGACACGGATAAGTAATCCAATTATCCCTTTTGTAATTATAGCATCTGAATCAGCAGTAAAAGAAATTTTACCATTAATAAGTTCCATATGTAACCAAACTTTTGATTGACAACCTTCAATAAGTCGTTCATTTGTTTTATTTTTTTTTGAAATTATTGGTATACTTTTACCAATTTCGATGATGTGTTCATATTTATCCATCCAATCCTCAAAGACTTCAAATTCATCGATAATTTCTTGTTGTTTTTGTTCTATAGTCATGTTTCTTAAGCTAAAATTTTTATAGATTTTTTTAACGCTAAAATGAAACTATCGATTTCTTTTTTTGTGTTGTAAAAAGCAAATGATACTCGAATTGTTCCGGGTATTTTAAAGTAATCCATTAATGGTTGTGTACAATGATGTCCTGTTCTAACTGCAATGCCCTGTTTGTCTAGTAATGTCCCAATATCAGATGGATGTATATTATTAATAACAAAAGAAATAACACTTGATTTTTTTTTAGCTTCTCCAATAATGCGAATATCCTTTATTTTTTTTAGTTCTTTTGTTGCATAAGTAGTTAATTCATTTTCATAATATTCACTTTTATTTAGATTTATTTTATTTAAATAATCAACAGCAAATCCCAATCCTATTGTTCCCGAAATGTTCGGGGTTCCAGCTTCAAATTTATGCGGTAATGTATTGTATGTTGTTTTCTTAAAACTTACTTTTTCAATCATATCACCCCCACCTTGATATGGTGGCATTTGATTTAATAGGTTTTTTTTTCCATAAAGAACCCCAATTCCAGTAGGACCAAAAATTTTATGACCAGAGAAAACATAAAAATCACAGTCTAATTTTTTGACATCGATTTTCATATGCTGAAGACTTTGAGCTCCATCAATTAAAACTTTAGCACCAATTTTATGTGCAGAATCAATTATATATTTAATTGGATTAATTGTTCCCAATGTATTCGATATGTGTGAAACAGAGACTAATTTTGTTTTTTTATTTAATAAGTTATTAAATTCTGACAGGATTAATTCACCGTTATTATTTATTGGAATAATTTTTAGTTTACAACCTATTCTTTTACAAAGCATTTGCCAAGGTACTATGTTTGAATGATGTTCCATCTCAGAAATAATAATTTCATCTTCTTTCGAAATTAATTCTCCAAATGAATAAGCAATGGTGTTAATTGCATCTGTAGTTCCTTTTGTAAAGATTATCTCTTCAGAAAAACTAGCATTTATATATTCTTTAATTTTTGTTCTAGTTTTTTCGAACTGATCTGTTGATTCTTGACTTAAGAAGTGAACTCCTCGGTGTATGTTTGAGTTATAAGAAGAGTAATATCTTTTTATCCCATTAATTACCACTTTTGGTTTTTGAGATGTTGAAGCATTATCAAAATAGATTAAAGGTTTTTCATAAACTTTTGTATGAAGAATAGGAAAATCATTTCTAATTGCCTCGACATCAAAACCTTTATATTTCTTATTTATTTTCATTTAAAAAGAATAAGTACAAAAATACAAAATATTGAACTTTCATTTAAGGTTAGTATTCCCAAAAAAAGAAATATTTATAGATATTACAATTAAACTCAAGTAAATTATTTTCTGATTATTTTTTATGAATAGTTTTATTATTCATTCTATATTTGTTTATAAATTTTAAGATTGGAAACTGTATATATAACTCGAAGAGAAAGATTTAATTCAGCTCATAAGCTTTTTAGAGAAGATTGGTCTATAAAAAAAAACAATGAGGTTTTTGGGAAATGTAGCAACCAAAATTGGCATGGACATAATTATATATTGTTCGTTACCGTAAAAGGAGTTCCAAATCCAGAAACTGGTTTTATAATTAATTTGAAGACTTTAAGCAAAATTATCAATAAAGAAATAATTGAAGAATTAGATCATAGAAATATGAATTTAGATGTTCCTTTTTTAAAAGGTGTAATTCCATCTACAGAAAATGTCGTTATAAAGATTTGGAATAGAATTGTAGGTCCTATATCAGATGCTGGAGGTGATTTAGCTAAAATTAAATTATTTGAAACAGAAAATAATTTTGTAGAATATTTTGGAGGAAGAGAACCATTTTAATTTATATAAAATGAAAGAAGAAATTATATATGATGATGAAACAACTAAAGTTTTATCCGATAATTATAAAACTATACTTACTCAAATTGGTGAAGATATAAGTCGTGAAGGTTTAAAAAAGACTCCAGAGCGAATGGCTAAAGCTATGCAATATTTAACAAGTGGTAATAGTATTGTGCCAGATAATATAATTAATCAAGCTATTTTTCATGAAGAATATTCTGAGATGGTAATTGTAAAAGATATTGAAGTTTATTCAATGTGTGAGCATCATTTGTTGCCATTTTTTGGGAAAGCTCATGTTGCATACATTCCTAATGGAAAAATAGTTGGCCTAAGTAAAATACCTCGTGTAGTAGATGCATATTCAAGGAGATTGCAGGTGCAAGAGAGATTGACAATTGAAATTAGAGATTGTATCCATAGAACACTTAACCCAAGGGGAGTTGCAGTTGTTATTGAGGCATCACATATGTGTATGCAAATGAGAGGTGTTCAAAAACAGAATTCAGTAACCACATCAAGTGCTTTTACAGGAATATTTTTAAACAATGAAGCAACTAGAAAAGAATTTATTAATTTAACACAAGCAAAATTACATTAATTATGAGTAGTATTTTTAATCAAGAAAATGTAGGTTATTCAAAATCGATAACACGTGAATTTTTCAAGAATGTTTATGCGTATATGTTTGCAGCGCTATCAGTTTCTGGAATAGTAGCATATTACACTGGTACTCCTGATTTTTTTTCTAAGTATTTTTTTAATTCAGCTGGCACAGGATTGTCACCTCTTTTTTGGGTAGTTTCTTTTGCACCTGTTGGTTTAGGATTATTAATCCAAATGGCTTATCAAAGATTGTCATTATTAAGTTTATTAATATTGTTTTTCATCTTCTCTGCTCTAATGGGGTTAAGTTTGAGTAGTGTAATGTTAATTTATTCAATTAATGAAATTGCTTTAACATTTTTTGTTGCTGCTGGTGCATTTGGAGGAATGGCAATTTTAGGTTATACAACGAAGACAGATTTGACAAAATTTGGAAGCTTAATGTATATGGGTTTCATCGGTATATTTATTGCTGGGATTACTAATATTTGGTTTCAAAGTGATATGATGAGTTTAATTATAGCTGTTATTGGTGTGTTTGTTTTTACTGGTTTAACAGCATACTACATGCAGTCTTTAAAAAGTGTCGCCCAAAATCAAATGATGTCGGAAATAGATCGCGCTAAACTATCTTTGATAGGCGGTCTACAATTATATATTTTATTTATTAATTTGTTTTTGTCATTATTAAGAATTTTGGGTGGTAGAGACTAATTTTTCTATACTCTTTTTTATTAATCAAAAATAATTCTTTCCTAATTAATTTTAATCTTTTTTTTCTTCTATGTGTCTGATTTAATTGACTTTATATAGTTATCAACTATCGATGTTGAAAAGCCATTTAGATTTTATTTCAAATCATTTATAATAACTTGTAAATTCGTCTATCCTACTTTAAAGGTTTCAAATTTTATGTAATTATGAGTGCAACTGGGAATATAATTCAACGTGTTTTAAAAAGAGATTCTTCAACTGAATATTTTGATTTACAGAAGATTACAAATGCTATACTGAAGGCAATGACCTCTGTTAATAATGGTGATGTAATTGATGCTGGATGCGTATCTCAGAGTGTACATGAAACATTGTTAGAGCGTAATCAAAAAATAACAAATTACATCCCAAGTATTGAGGAGATTCAAGATGTTGTGGAACAAAAACTAATGCAAAGTGAATTTTTAGATGTAGCTAAAGCATATATCCTTTATAGAAATAATCAGCAACAAAAAAGAAAGAGAAATATTTTTGAAAAAAGAATTACTTTGAAACCATATGAATACCCTGAGCTATATGATTATGTTGATGCTATAAGACATTCGTATTGGATTCATTCAGAGTTTAATTTTACTAGTGATATTCAGGATTTTAAAGCTAAGCTTACAGATGTTGAACGTTCTGCTATTAAGAACACAATGTTAGCTATTTCTCAGATAGAGGTAGCCGTAAAAAGTTTTTGGGGGGATATTTATCAAAAAATACCTAAACCAGAGGTTGGATCTGTAGGTGCAACTTTTGGCGAGAGTGAAGTAAGACATGCAGATGCATATTCTCATCTTCTTGAGATTCTAGGATTGAATAAAGAGTTTCAAACACTTAAGAAGAAGCCTGTTATAATGCGTCGAGTTCAATACCTTGAAACAGCATTGTCAAAATCTAAAAGTGATGATATACAAGAATATTCTGAATCAGTTTTGCTTTTTTCACTTTTTATAGAGCATGTTTCATTATTTTCTCAATTTTTAATTATTATGGCATTTAATAAGCATAGGAATATGCTTAAAGGTGTGTCTAATGTGGTTGAAGCAACTTCAAAAGAAGAACAAATTCATGGTGACTTTGGGATTGACTTAATTAAGATTATTAAGTTAGAAAACCCAACTTGGTTTGGTGAAAAATATATATCAAGAATACAAGATATGTGTATCAAAGCATTTAAAGCAGAAAGTGAAATAGTTGATTGGATCTTTGAGAAAGGAGAATTAGATTTTTTACCTAAAAATCAAGTTATTGAATTTATTAAAGATAGATTTAATCGTTCACTTGATAGTATTGGTGTGGAAAGTATTTTTGAAACTAATCAAGACTTGTTAAATAAAACTGAGTGGTTTAATGATGAAATTATTGGCACAAAACATGGAGATTTCTTTGTTAAGAGATCAATTAATTATAGCAAAAGAACACAGAGTATAACAGCAGATGATCTTTTTTAAAATGAATGAAACGATAAAAAACATAGACAAAAATAAAGATTTAATTCTCAAAGAGGATCTTTTAGTAAAAGCCCGAACGGAAAGTTTAAAAGAGCAAAGAGAAAAAGAAAATGACTCTTTTCATTGGTTGACAGACCATAGTAGGCATTTTTTATCCGCAGGTTATTTACAACCTGGAATTAAGGCTGAAGAAAGGATTCGTGAAATAGGAGATAGGGCAGAAGAGCTTCTAGGTATTAAGGGATATAGTAATAAATTTTATAAATATATGTCTGAGGGCTTTTTCTCTTTAGCTTCACCCGTGTGGTCTAATTTTGGTAAGGAGAGAGGTTTACCTATAAGTTGTTTTGGGTCTAATCTTTCTGATGATATGGGGAATATTTTGTATACTCAATCAGAGGTAGGGATGATGTCAAAACTTGGAGGTGGAACTTCTGGTTATTTCGGAAATATAAGACATAGAGGGGCAGCCGTAAAAAATAATGGTAAAGCATCAGGAGCAGTACATGTTATGCAACTTTTTGAGACTATGGTTGATGTTGTAAGTCAGGGCTCTGTTCGTCGTGGACGTTTTTCACCATATCTACCTGTTGAACATAATGATATTTCAGAATTTTTAGATATAGGTACAGAAGGTAATCCAATACAAGAATTAACACACGGAGTAACCGTAACTGATAATTGGATGGATGATATGATAGCGGGAGATGAAGATAAGAGAAAAATATGGGCAAAAGTTATTCAAAGAAGAGGGGAAATAGGTTATCCATATATTTTTTTCACAGGTAATGCAAATAGTGGATCTCCTGATGTGTATAAAGATCAAAATCACAAAATTTATGCTAGTAATCTTTGTACTGAGATAATGCTTCCATCTAATGATAAATGGTCTTTTGTTTGTGTATTATCATCTTTAAATCTATTGCATTATGATAAATGGAAAGATACAGATGCAGTAGAAACAATGGTGTATTTTTTAGATGCTGTGATTACTGAATTTTTAACTAAGTTAGAAGTATATAGAGATTCTATTGATCGAGAAGATCAACAAGTCTTCTTGTTTATGGAACGTGCGTATAATTTTGCGAAAGAAAATCGTTCCTTAGGTTTAGGTGTTCTTGGTTGGCATTCTCTACTACAATCTAAAATGTTACCTTTTAATAGTCAAGAATCTTATAATTTGAACACAGAAATTTTCAAGTTCATAAAAAATCGTTCTTATAAAGCTTCTGAAGAACTAGCTGAAAAATTTGGAGAGCCAAATGTTTTAAAAGGTTATGGTAGAAGAAATGCTACTTTAAATGCTATTGCTCCTACAACTTCTTCTGCTTTTATTTTAGGACAAGTTTCACAAGGTATTGAACCTATTTGGTCAAATATATATGTTAAAGATATAGCAAAGATTAAGACAACAATTAAGAATCCATTTTTATTAGAATTGCTAGAACAAAAAGGTCAAAATAATGTTGATGTTTGGCATTCTATAAGAGATCGAGACGGATCTGTTCAACATTTAGATTTTCTTTCAGAAAACGAAAAAAATGTTTTTAAAACATATTCAGAAATTGATCAAATGGATATTATTTATCAAGCAGGAAATAGGCAAGAATATATTGATCAGGGTCAGTCAGTTAACATTATTGTTCATCCTGACATGCCAGCTAAAGAAATCAATAAGTTATATATTACAGCTTGGAAATTAGGCTTAAAATCTTTGTATTATCAACATAGTATGAATGCAGCTCAGAAATTTAAGCAAAAAAAAGATTGTGTAATGTGTGAGGCATAGTATGAAAATTTGCTATTAAAATTCCTACTTGTTTTAGACTTTTTTGATTATTTTTTCAGTTTTGTATATTAAATAATCATTACTTTTGCCATAGTAAAATTAGCATAGTTATGTCTGACAATTATTTTGAAAAATCAACGGTAGTATTGGGTACAATTGTAACAGTTGTTTTGATTACTATTGTAGTATCAATTGTAATGTTTGGTTAGCATTTTTTGATTACCAATATTGTAATTTTTTTGATTCAATTTCTTTTAATTAAATAAAACAATTGATGCCATTTAATTCATTTTTCGCTTGGATGATGAATAAAAGAATTCATCAGATTAAACTTTTTTGTAAATATCCAAGTGAAGTTCAAAATGATGTATTTCAGAATTTAATTACTAGTGGAAGTAAAACTGAATTTGGTAGATTACATAGTTTTAAATTAATTAAAAATCATAGAGATTTTAAACAGATTCCTTTACAGACTTATGAGTCAATTAAACCATGGATAGATCGATCTATAATTGGAGAAAAAAGTATACTATGGCCAACAGCTACAAAATGGTTTGCTAAGTCTTCTGGCACAACAACTGGAAGAAGTAAATTAATTCCAGTGACGAAAGAATCTCTTGAAGAATGTCATTATAAAGGAGGGAAAGATTTACTAGCGTTATATTATAATAATTATCCTAACAGAAAATTATATAAAGGGAAGCATTTAATTATAGGAGGAAGCTCAAAAATAAATCAACTTTCAGTGGATTCTTATTTTGGTGATTTGTCAGCAATTATAGTTAAGAATTTACCTTGGTGGGCTGAAATAAGAAGGACTCCTTCTCGAGATATTACTTTAATGAGTAATTGGAATGAAAAGATTCAACGTATGGCAGAGTCAACTATTAATGAAGATGTTTATATTATTGCAGGTGTACCTAGTTGGACCATGGTACTTATGCATAAGGTACTTGAAATTTCTGGCAGAAAAAATCTGAAAGAAGTTTGGCCAAATCTTGAATTATTTATGCATGGAGGAGTTAGTTTTGAACCATATCGAGATCAATTTAAACGATTAATTCCAGATTTAAATATGAACTACGTTGAAACATATAATGCATCAGAAGGTTTCTTTGGAATACAGGATCAAATAAATTCAGATGAAATGTTATTAATGTTGGATTATGGTATATATTTTGAATTTATTCCAATGGAATCGTTCAATGATGTTAAATCTAATGAAGTTATTTCATTGAAAAATATTGAGTTAGATCAAAATTATGCAGTTGTTATATCTACTAATGGTGGACTTTGGAGATATATTCTTGGCGATACAATTCGTTTTACAAGTAGAAGACCTTATAGATTTAAAATAACAGGTAGAACAAAAAGCTATATTAATTGTTTTGGTGAAGAGTTAATTATTGAAAACACAGAATCAGCAATTGCAAGTGCTTGTCTTAAAACAGGTGCAGAGATTAATGAATATACTGTAGCACCTATATTTATGGAATCTTCTAATAATGGCGCACATGAGTGGGTTATTGAATTTAAAAAACTACCTAAGGAAATAGAAAGATTTATTTTAATTTTAGATGAAACTTTAAGAGAATTAAATTCTGATTATGATGCAAAAAGATACAATAATTTGGTGTTATCTAAACCTGTTGTTAATTCTGTTTCAAAGGGAACGTTTAATATATGGTTAAAATCAATTGATAAGCTTGGTGGTCAAAATAAAGTTCCACGTTTATCTAATGATCGTTTTTTTTTAGAACAAATTGTAAAATTATCAAGAAATAATAATTTATATAGATGATAAATAAGTTTTTCTTTTTCATATTATTATTCAATTTGAATTGTGTTATTTCTCAGCAAGATTCATATTCATGGGAGAAGGTTAATTCATATAAAATAAATAGTGGTGAAACATGGGCTGTTGATTTATTAGAGAACATTTATATATCAAATGGTGAGATGATTCATAAATATGATTCAATTGGGACTAGAATATTTTCACAAAGTATCAAGTCTTTAGGAAATGCAACAACTATTATCCCAATTAATACAATGAAGCTTTTACATTTTTCAGAAGAACAACAAACATTGTGTTATTTTGATAATACTTTATCTTTCCTTGATGATTGTATAGATTTATCTTTAGAAGGGATTATTAGTGCAGAGCTCATTTGTACTTCTAATCAACCGAATAAGGTTTGGTTGGTCGATAATTTAAACTTAACATTACATTTATTGTCTTTAAATAATAAACAACAAAGTCAGGTAGTTCGAAATTTAAGAGGTGTTCTTGATATTAATAATATTACGCAAATATTAGAACGTGAAAACAAATTATTTCTTCTTGATATTACAAAAGGTATATATGTCCTTGATCTATATGCAAGCTTAATTGAATTTATTGATCAAAAAAACATTTTACATATAGATGTTAATGAAGCTACAATATTTACATTATCCGATACAAATTTATTTGTTAAGAACTATTTTACAGGCGAACAATTATCTATTGACTTACCAATCGGTGGTATTTTTGAGTTAAAATATAAAAATGATTTTTTTTATTTTAGAGTAAATGAGAATGTTTATAAATATAGGCTTCAATTATATAAATAAATCTTGATTCTTTACTTAAAATTTGTAATTTAGAACGTTCAAATAGATTATATGCATATTGCAATAGCAGGTAATATAGGTTCAGGGAAAACCACATTGACTAGAATGTTAGCTAAACATTTTGGTTGGGATACTCATTTTGAAGATGTTGAACAAAATCCATATTTGAATGATTTTTATGATGATATGCAACGTTGGTCATTTAATCTTCAAATCTATTATTTAAATAGTAGATTTACTCAAGTACAAGAAATTCAGAAAGCAGAAAAAAATGTGATTCAAGATAGAACGATTTATGAAGATGCTTTTATTTTTGCCCCTAATCTTCATTCTATGGGATTAATGACAACACGTGATTTTGAAAATTATTTTTCTTTATTTAATTTGATGGACTCATTTGTTTCTCCACCAGATTTATTGATTTATTTAAGAGCTACTGTACCTACTCTAGTTAATCAAATTCAGCAAAGAGGAAGAGACTATGAAGAAAGTATTCGTTTAGATTATTTGAAGCGTTTAAATGAAAGATATGAGGCATGGATATCTACTTATGATAAAGGAAAGTTACTTATTATTGATGTTGATGAAAATAATTTTCCCGAAAATCAGGAAGATCTTGGTCAAATTATCAATTCTATTGATGCAGAAATTAATGGATTGTTCTAGATAAAACCCTAAAATTATGATAGTAGTTACTGGAGCAGCTGGATTTATAGGCAGTTGTTTAGTCTCTCATTTGAATATGTTGGGTTATGAAGATATTATAGTGGTTGATGATTTTTCTAAAACCATTAAATATCAAAATTTAGTAGATAAGAAGTTTAAATCTAAAATTCGAAGACAAGACTTTTTTCAATGGATAAAAGGTTCTGGTCAAGATGTTGAGTTTATTTTTCATATTGGAGCAAGAACAGATACTACAGAATTTGATCTTTCTATCTTGAAAGAGTTGAACTATAACTTTTCCAAACAAGTATGGCATAATTGTGTTAAATTTTCTATACCATTAGTATATGCAAGTTCTGCTGCTACATATGGTATAGGTGAATATGGGTATAATGACAATCATTCTATAATACCTAGTCTAAAACCTTTGAATCCATATGGAAACTCTAAGAATGATTTTGATAAATGGGTAATTAATCAAATAGAAACACCTCCATTTTGGTCAGGGTTAAAATTCTTTAATGTATACGGACCTAATGAATTTCATAAGGGTAGAATGGCTTCAGTAATTTTTCATGCATTTAATCAGATAAAAAGCACAGGGAAAATGAAGTTATTTAGATCTCACAATTCAAAATATAAAGATGGATGTCAATTAAGGGATTTTATTTATGTTAAAGACATTATTCAGGTTTGTAGTTACATGATGCATTCACCACCTAGCTCAGGTATTTATAATTTGGGTTCTGGAAAAGCTAGAACTTTTATTGATTTAGCTAAAATTACTTTTAAAGCTATGCATAAACAAGAGAATATTACTTTTATTGATACGCCAATTGATATAAGAGATAAATATCAATATTATACTCAAGCAAATATGATTAAACTGATTGAGTCTGGATACAATAGGGATTTTATTTCTTTAGAAGAAGGGATAGCTGATTATGTAACTAATTATTTAGACCATAATTTATACTATTAATTAAAAAAGATTTTGAAAAACTTTCGATATAGAAGAGCTTTTCAAGTCGTCTATGTTGTCAATATCGTTTAAAAGAGTCAATTTATCCAAGCTATATCCTTTTTGTAAGATTTCTTGTGTAGTTATCTTTAATAAATTATTTGTGCTCCAAGGTTTATTTTGAAATATAAATGGCATAAATTTTTTCATTCCGATAAGATAATACCCTCCATCATTAGAAGGACCCAAAACAGTATCTGATTTTTCTAATTTTTTTATTGCTAAATCCAATAATTTAGCTTTTAAATCTGGCAAATCAGAACCTATACCAATAATGCGTTTATAACCTTTTTTGAATCCAAATTCAAAAGCGTTCATCATACGTTCACCTAAATCGTTACCGCTTTGGATAAATTTTTCTTTTTTTGGCCAGACAGATTCAATTATTTTATCTGAAAAATAAATGTGTAAATCACTATTTTTAACTTTTAGTGATTCACTTTCGGTAATATTAAATAAGTGCTGATAAACATTAAATGCCTCATAATCACCAATAGCTTTCGCTAATCGTGTTTTAACTTTCCCTAGAGTAGCATTTTTAACGAAAACAATAATTAAATTTTCAGACATATTTTAACTTTTAGTAGATAATATTTCCATTTATAATCCATTTAGACCATTCTTTAGAATACCCATGTATATTTATAGTTTTTTCGCCTTTATTGTTGACTAGAGGAAAATTAATATTAATCCAATTAAAAAGACCTCCATAAAGATTTTTTACATTTTGATAGCCTAGTTTTTTAAGTTTCTCTCCGATTTTAACACTTCTGCTACCAATACTGCAATAAACGATTATTTCATTATGTTTTGATATAGAATCCATTGATCCTAAATCAAATTTATTGTATTCAATTAAAATAGCATTTTTTATATGGCTAATATTATATTCTTTTGTTGATCTTGTATCTAAAAAAAGAGTTTTATTATCATCTATTTTTTTTCTTGCATCATATGAAGATATTTGAGGAAATTGTTTGTTAATTTTCTTTAATAGTATTTCATAATTTTCATTTTCAATAGTAATAGAATCTATTTGAGATAGTGAAGTTGTTGTTTTAATTAAAATAAATAATAATAATTTTATTCTGATAAAAATCATAAGTTGACTATGGATAACAATATAAGGTATCATATACTGGACTATAACCTGCCCATATTCCAAGCGCACCTCCATTCATATTAGAGGGTACATTTATTGGAGTGCTAAAAGGACTTCCTACAGTTGTTAATTGTGTATTTTTTTTCTCTAAAAATTCATATACTGATTGATCTATTTTTGAGAATTTAACAACAACAGTATCACCTAATCTATAATATCTTCTAAACTCTTTTAGATGTGTGGTGTCTTTTCTTTTTAAAGGATTTTTAAAAGAGAACTCAAAGGTAAGACCATCAGAATATTTATCATCAAAGAACCATCCTCTCGCTGATTTAAATATATTATCTATTGGTATTCCTTCTGAATTTAAATTAGTTCGTTTGACTTCCCATTTATATGCATCAAATTGATTTGATGGATCGCTTAATTGTGCCCAACCATATCCATAATTATTATTTTCTAGTTCACCTTTCCAATATAATAAGTCTAGTGGTATTGGCTCTCCTATTTTAGTTTCTCCACTGTAGTATTTTTGATTATGTTTTATAATGAGTTCATAAGTTTGATTAATGTTTCCTTTAATGTCGTTAGAGCTATATACCATTAAAGGAGGGAGAAATTGTAGTTCATCTATGTCTTTTAATCTAAGCATTTCCGCAAGTTTTTTTTGGGATTCAGTAGGAAGGTCAGATATTGTATATAGATTTAATGTTGTTGTATCTTGATTGCAAACAACTTTCACTTCTGCATCTAAAATAAAATTTGATAAATATGTGTCGATATCTGTTGAGGAATAAATATCAGCTGATTTTGATATTAGTACAATAGGATGTCTATCTGTTTCAATAGTTCCATCTACAACAATATCAGGATTATGTTGAGGTAAATTTATTTCAATCTCCTTAGTACATGAGATGAGAAAGCTTATAGAAGGTATAAATATTAAGACAAAACGCATGATATTATTAATTAGGGATAACAATATAAGGTATCATAAGTTGGACTATATCCAGCCCATACTCCAAGTGCTCCTCCAATAATATTAGATGGAATATTAGTTGGTGTAGCAAATGGGTTTCCTGATGTAGCTATTTGTACATATTTTTTTTCCATAAATTCATAGACATCTCTATCAATTTTTGAAAATTTTATTACTAATGTATCTCCTTTTGGATATAAACCCGTGGTTTCATCAATGATATCATCTTCATAACCTTGAGGATTATCATAAAAGAAATCAAAAGTAAGTCCATCAAAGAAGTCATCATTAAATACAGGACTAAAAGGGGCTATAAAATTTGGATCTAAAGTTAATCCATTAGAGTCTAAATTAATACGTTTAACTTCCCATTTGTATGCATCGAATTGTCCTGGAGGATCTGAAATTGTAGCCCATGCATATCCATAATCTAATAAGTTTCCATCAACCTTCCAATAAAGATTTGTAAGCGGAGTAGGAGCTTTTATTTGGGTTTGTGCAGTAAATGTTTTGTCTTCTAGCTCTACTTTTAATGAGTATGTTTTGCCAACCTGACCAAATATAGATGGATCTAAAGAAGTATATCCGCAAATGTTAAAGTTTGCTAATTCATCTTCTGAAACACCTAATAAGTTGGAGACAATTGATTCGGTTCCAGGGGGTAAATTATTCGAGCAAAACTCTTCTAAAACTACTGTTGTTGTACCATCTGAAACCGTTATATTAGCTCCTGATACAAATCCATTTATAAAAGTATTTATATCAGTAGGAGAATAGATATTTTGAGATTTTGAAATTAATATAAATGGGGGTTCATTAGTTTCAATTCTTCCATCAATTACAATATCTTCATTATATTCTGGTATATCTATTTCTACTTCTTTGGTACATGATAATGTAGTTAGAGATAAAAGAAATAATAAATAAACTAATTGTTTCATAATTAAAATTCAAAATTCCATGTTACACTAGGTAAAATAGGGAACAGGGTGACTTGTTTTACTGTTATTTCAAAATCTCCCGCAAGAAAGTCGCCATCGTTATCTACATACAAGAAGTATGGGTTAGCCCTATTGTATATGTTATATATTGATATAGCAACATTAGTTCGAAGTTTCTTTTTTACTTTAATTATTTTCCCTGTTTCAATATCTATTTTGTCTTTATACTCTTTTCCATACCATGTCGCAGAGATATCTAATCGATGATAAGGAGCCATTCTTGTTGAGTTTCTTTGGCCATAATTAAAAAGTAATGACTGGTTTTGAACATACCAAGATGTTGGAAGTGTTAATGTATTTCCAGTAGCATATATAAAGGATCCACTAATAGTCCAACGATTATTTATCTTATATGAGGTCACTATGGATAGGTCATGTCTTCGATCATATTTTGCAGGGAATGGTTCACCATTGTTTAAATCTTCAAACTTTCTTTCTGTTTTACTCCATGTATATCCAAACCAGCCTGTAAATTTACCTACTCTTTTTTTTATAAAGAACTCGGAACCATAGCTCCAACCATTTCCAAAGACTAATAAATTGTCTGTATTATCTTGAATATTATCTCCTGGTAGTGCACCTTCTTTATATTCAATAAGGTTTTGCATTGTTTTATAGTATAGTTCAATAGATGCTTCAATTCGATTTTCAAGGAAGTTTTTAAAGTATCCAATGGATGCTTGCCAACCTCTTTGTGGTTTTGCTTTATCGGTTGTTGGGTACCAAATGTCTGTAGGTAGTGATACAGCACTTAGAGATGTCAAATGAACGTACTGGTAATTGTATGAATATCCGGCTTTAATAGAACTTTTACCTGGAAGAAGCCACCTTAAGGAAATTCTTGGCTCAAGGCCATGATAAAATTTTATAATTTCTCTTTTTCCATAGTCAATTGTTGAATCAGGTGTACTAATATCTCCCTTTATGTATCTTGTAAATGGACCAACATGTTGAAATGTGCTATATCTCAATCCCCCATTTAATCTTATATTTTCATTTATGTCAAATTCATCTAGAAAATATATTGCAGATTCATGACTAAATAATTTTTGCGCTAGGCCTGTATCAAAAGTTGTATTACCACTCTCAGCAGAAACACTTACTGGAGTAAATGTGTGGTATATATAATCGGCTCCAAATTTCACTTTGTGTCTTGCATTAGGAAAGTAGGTGAAACCTATTTTTGCACCGTAGTCACGAATCCCTGAGTTTAATGAAAAACGAAATTCATCTTGTGAAGATCCAAAACTGAAATTATAGTCAGACAGTGTTGTATTAAGGTTCATAAATAGCTTACTTGAAAATATATGATTCCATCTTAGACTCGCTATTCCATTACCCCAAGGCATGTCTACTTGAAAATTATCATTTATATTACCAAAACTAAAATCATCTTTACCATAATAGCTAGTAAAAAAAATCTTATCTTTTTTTGTGACTTCATAATCTAGCTTTAGGTTAAGATCATAAAAATAGTAGCTAGATCCTGAAAAAGGTGACGAATCAGGAATTGCAGCTTTCATAATAAGATCAAGATAAGTCCTTCTTCCAGAGACAATAAATGAACCTTTATTTTTTTTTAATGGTCCTTCAATAGTTATTCTAGAAGATATTGCTCCTATTCCACCTTTAACACCTATTTTTTTTTTATTACCATCATTTGTATTAACTTCTAGAACAGCTGACATTCTACCTCCAAAATTTGCTGGCATACCACCTTTAATTAAGTTAACATTTTTCACGGCATCAGCATTAAACACAGAAAAAAAACCAAATAAGTGAGCAGCATTATATACAACTGCTTCATCTAATAAAACAAGGTTTTGATCTGGACCCCCACCTCTAACATAAAAACCTTGCCCACCTTCTGAGGCAGAAGAAACTCCTGGTAATAGTTGAATTGTTTTTATAACATCCACTTCCCCCATAAATGCAGGGAGTGTTTTTATTTCATTAATATCAAGTTTTAATTGTCCTAACTTAGTACTCTTAATGTTATCTTCAGCATTTGCATTAACAATAACTTCCTCTATATTTTGAAGATTTTTTTCAATTTCTAAATCTAATCTAACATCAGTTGTAAGGTTGATATTTTTCTTTGTTGTTTTCATTCCAAAGGAACGAAATTCAACTAAATAATTTCCTCTGGGAACAGTAAGTGAGTAAAATCCGTAGGTGTTTGTTACTGTCCCTTTTTTTAATTTGGGGATATATATTTTTCCACCTATTATTATTTCACCACTGCTAATATCTTTTAGATAACCACTCAGTGTACTATTCTCTTGACTTAATATTTGAAATACAAATAAAAATGTAATTAGAGTTATAGTAGTTTTCATGTTTTTCAAAAATAGATACAAATTTACTTATAAATTAGAATTTAACTTAAGTAAAATATATCAACTTAGAAATAATACAATTACTTTAATTTTATATCTATTTGACAATTCATGTAACTTTATATTCTAGTTAGATTTTGGTATTTTTGTTTTCTAACAAATTTTCAAATAAATCATGAAGATTTCATATAATTGGCTAAAAAAATATATTGACACTGATTTATCTCCAATAGAAATTAGTGAGATTTTGACAAATACTGGTCTAGAAGTTGAGGGAGTTCATAAAGTTGAGTCAATAAAAGGTGGTTTAGAAGGAATTTTCGTTGGTGAGATAATATCTACAAAACAACATCCTAATGCCGATCGTTTAAAACTTACTAATGTATCTATTGGAAATGAAACACTTCAAATTGTATGTGGAGCAAATAATGCAAGATCTGGCATTAAAGTTATTGTTGCAACCGTAGGTTCAACTTTATGGCCTACTCCCGAAAAACCTTTTAAAATAAAGAAATCGAAAATAAGAGGTGTTGAATCATTTGGAATGCTTTGTGCAGAAGATGAAATTGGTATAGGTACTAGTCATGAAGGTATTTTGGAGTTGGATAAATCTGTTAAAGTTGGTATTCCTGCATCAAATTACTTTGATTTAGAAGATGATTATCAAATTGAAATTGGTCTGACCCCAAATCGATCAGATGCGATGGGGCATATAGGTGTAGCAAGAGATTTAATTGCTTATTTGAATGTTCATAATAAATTAGATTTATCTTTAAATATTCCTCCTTTAGAGAATTTTGAAGTTGAAAAAAATAATCTTAATGTTGATGTATCTATTCAAGATAAAGAGAATTGTCCACATTATATGGGAGTGACAATTTCAGGTGTAACAATTAAATCTTCTCCTTCTTGGTTAAAAAATAGCTTAAAATCTATTGGTATTTCTCCTATCAATAATGTTGTTGACGTTACTAATTATGTTATGCATGAATTAGGCTCTCCTTTACATGTTTTTGATGCTTCAAAATTAAATGGTAAAATAGTTGTAAAGAATGCCAAAAATGGAGATGAATTTAAAACTTTAGATGGAGTAAATCGTAAGTTAAAGGATTCAAATTTGATGATTACAAATGGCATTGACAATTTATGTATTGCGGGTGTTATTGGGGGAGAAGATTCTAGTGTTAAAGATGAAACAACAAATATTTTTTTAGAGTCTGCGTATTTTAATCCTATTTCTATAAGAAAGACTGCCAAAATGTTTGGATTGAACACCGACGCTTCATTTCGTTTCGAAAGAGGCGTGGATCCAAATACAGTAGATTATGCATTAAAACGAGCGGCACTTTTAATTCAGGAATTAGCAGGTGGACACGTAAGTATGGATGTTGTTGATCTTAATAATAATACTTTTAAAAATCATGTTGTAGTATTTAATTATGAAAGGTGTAATAAGCTTATTGGTGTTAACTTATCTATTCAAGTGGTTGATGATATTCTCGAGAATTTAGGCATTAAAATTCTTTCAAAAAATGCATCAGAAGTTAAATTAGAAATTCCATCTTATCGTATTGATGTTACACGTGAAGTTGATGTAATTGAAGAGGTCCTTCGTATTTATGGTTTCAATAATATTCCAATTTTAAAGAAATTAAATTCTTCCATAAATAAATCGATAAAACTTAATTTAGAAAAAGTCCAACATGTTGTTTCTGAAATGCTTGTTGGTATGGGGTTCTCGGAGATAATAAATAATTCTTTAACAAAATCAGAATATTATGATAGGTTTGGGAATCAAATTTTCAACTCTGATTTTAATGTTGAAATGTTAAATCCATTAAGTAAAGACCTTGATATAATGAGGCAATCATTATTGTTTAACCTTCTAGAGACAATTACTTATAATCAAAATCGTCAAAATCCAAATTTGATGTTATATGAGTATGGTAAAGTCTATCAAAAAAACCAAAACAATTATTCTGAAAATAATCGTTTAATGATTTGTTTAACAGGCTTAAAGGGTAAAGAAAGTTGGAACTCTTTAAAAGAGAATTATACTTATTATTCAATAAAAGGAATTGTTCTATCAATATTTAAACGTATTGGTATAAATACTCTTGTAAAAGAAAAAGAACATAGTGAATCTTTATTATATGATGGAGTGTCTCTATTTGTTTTAGATAATAAAATTGGTGATATAGGTTGGGTTTCACCTGATATGAAGGATTATTTTGGTCTTAAAAATGATGTTTTTATTGCGGATTTAAATTGGGATCAAATTATAGAGAGTATAAAGTTCAATAAAATAAAGTATACTGAGCTACCAAAAACATTTGCAGTTAGGAGAGATTTTTCATTATTACTTAATTCATCTATTAATTTCTCTGAAATAGAAAATATCGCTAAAAAATGCGATAAAAAAATTCTAAAGGAAGTCAGTTTGTTTGATGTTTATGAAGGAGACAATCTAGATAAAGGTAAAAAGTCTTATACTGTTTCCTTTATGTTTCAAGATTCCGAAAGAACATTGAAAGATAGTCAAGTTGATCATATTATGGATAAAATAAGAATCCAACTTGAATCTAAATTGAATGCTCAATTGAGATAAATGAATAAGCAGTTTGTAATTACTGGTATTGGTACTGATGTTGGGAAAACAGTTGTCAGCTCTATAATAGCTGAATCATTAAAAGCAGTATATTGGAAACCAATACAAGCTGGCGATTTAAATAATTCTGACTCACAAAAAGTTGCAAGATACACTTCTAATGTAACCATATTGAGGGAAGCATATAGTTTGTCAACACCAATTTCACCTCATGCAGCTGCTGACATTGATGGTCTTGCTATCTCATCTTCTAAATTAAAATTACCTGTTGTAAAATCTAATTTTATTATTGAAGGAGCAGGAGGGCTAATGGTTCCTTTAAATAAAGATGGTTTGAATATTTTAGATTTAATAGCTCTATGGGATTTAGAGACAATTATAGTTTCACGTCATTATTTAGGTAGTATAAATCATAGTCTATTAACCGCTGAAATATTAAAACATAGAGGAATTAAAATTGCAGGATTTATTTTTGTTGGTAATGAAAAAAAATCAACAGAGTCTATTATTTTAAATACTTCAGGTTTGAAGATGATAGCTCGCATACCAATTGTGAAAAAAATAGATAAATCTTTTATTTTAAATCAATCAGAAAAGATAAAATCAAAATTATGAGCTCTATTTTAGAAAAGGATAAAAAATATGTTTGGCATCCTTTCACTCAACATTTTAATTCAGAAGAACTTCTCGAAATAGTTAAAGCAGAGGGCGTTTTTTTATATGACAGTAGTGGCAAGAAATATATAGATGCTAATTCATCATGGTGGGTAAATATTCACGGTCATGGCAACAAATATATTGGAGAAGCAATTGTGGAACAATTTAATAAAATTGATCATATTGTTTTTGCTGGATTAACTCACTTAAAAGCTGTAGAATTAGCTAAGAGAATTACTAAAATATTGCCTACAGAAATGGAAAAAGTTTTCTTTTCAGATAATGGTTCAACATCAGTTGAAATCGGTTTAAAGATGATTATTCAATATTGGCATAATAAAGGAATTAAGAAAAATCGATTTTTAGCAATGAGAGGTTCATATCATGGAGACACATTTGGTGCGATGTCAATTGGTCAGCGTGGTTATTTTAATGTGCCATTTGAGCCATTTTTTTTTGATGTTGATTATATTGATTTTCCAAATAAATTTAATGAGGATTCAATTTTATCACACTCAAAGTCATTATTTGAAACAGGTGATTTTGCAGGTATGATATTAGAACCTTTAGTTCAAGGAGCATCTGGAATGCGCATGTATTCTCCTTTATTTTTGGATAGACTAGCAACATTAGCAAAAGATAATGATGTTTTAATAATATATGATGAGGTTATGACGGGATTTGGTAGGACTGGAAAAATGTTTGCTACAGACTATTGTCAAGTAAAACCTGATATTATAACCCTATCAAAAGGTTTGACAGCTGGGGTAATGCCTTTAGGATTAACAGTAACGTCGAATAGAATTTATAATGCCTTTTTAGGTGAAGAAACCACAAAAGCTTTGTTACATGGTCATTCTTTTACTGCCAATCCAATTGCTTGTGCTGTTGCTTGTGCTAATTTAGATTTATTTGAACAACCAATTACCATTCAGTGCATTCAGAATCTTGAATTATGGAATCAAGAATTTAAACTAGAACTAGAAAAAATTGAATGTGTTAACAATATTCGTCAACAAGGTACTATTATTGCTTTTGATGTTTTGTCTGAGGAAGGAAATACATATTTCTCAGATATTAAAACAAAAGCATATAAATATTTCTTGAGTCAAGGAGTTTTACTTAGGCCTTTAGGAAATGTGATTTTTATAAATCCTCCATTAATAATTTCGAAAGAGGAGTATAATAAAATCACAAAAGCGATTTTAAGATTTTTGAAAGACAGAAATTAGTTTATTTTTCTATAACTTAGCACCTGCACTTAGACTAAAAGAATTGATTATTCCTTTTCTATTAGGATAATTAATAGCTGTATTTATTCTAGTATAATCAATTCCTACTGCTAGTCTTTTACGTCTATATTTAATTTCTAAGCCATATGAAATTCCAGTTTCGATTTCATCAGGATCTAAAGGAGGTGGAGCTGTATTTCCGAACGTTAGACCTCCAATAATATTTGTTTCAATAGCATTATTTTGATTAATCATAAATAGATTATTACAGCCAATGTTAAATGGAGATATATAGAAGTATGTATTATAATCCCAAGGATCAATTATTGTTGCAATTTTAGCCCACTGAATTTGAAAGCCTGGTTTATATTTTGTGTTTTCTCCAAAATACCATTTGTGTCCAATTCTAAAACCAATTGTTGTAAATGCGAACGCAGAAGTCTCTGTGTTTTCATACGGCACGTAAATATTGTTTCCAGTTACAGGGTCATAAACGAATGAATAGTCCATAATGACATCTTGAGTTGAACCAATACCACCTCCTATTAAGCCATCTATATATAATCCTTGTTTAAAAAAGGAAAATTCTTTTCTTGTGTTATTTTGAAATATATTTCTTGGAGAATTTGTGTTTGAAGCTTCTTTTTCGTTTTGTTCAAATTTTTCCCATTCACCATTTTCATATATGATTTCATCAACATCAGAGATATTAATATTTCTTATTGGACCATCATCTTGCTCGAATTTTTTATATTTTATTGTTTCTGAGGTAATTTCAATTACGTTAGCCTGTATTTTATTTCCGTCTCTTTTAATAATGACATCTTGAGAAAACACAATTATTGAAAGAGTAAAGAAAATAAAAAAGAGTGTTATTTTTTTCATGGCTCTAGCTATTAAATAATTTAATACAAAGTTATAAATCTTTTTTATTTTGTTTCTTTTATAGAAGATAATATAATATCTGCTGCTTTTCGAATTTCATTTTCAGTAATATTTAGTGGTGGGGAAAGTCGAAAACTGTTGGGATGAGATAGGAACCAGAAACTAATTAATCCTTTTTCAAGGCATTTTTTCACAACTTTTTGAACTCTTTCAGCTGATGTCATATCAAAGGCAAACATCATTCCTATTCGACGAGTTTGAATAATTTCTACTTCATGTTTTAACAGTGATTCTAGTAAAGAAGCTAATTTTTCAACTTCATTAAAATCGATTTCTTCATTTAATACATTTAAGCATGCATTAGCAGCCGCACAAACAACTGGATGACCTCCAAAGGTTGTTATATGACCAAGCGTAGGATTATATGAAAATTTCTGGAGTATTTTTTTTGAAGATACCACTGCACCGATGGGCATTCCACCACCTAATGCTTTGCCTAAAGTTAAAATATCTGGAATAATATTAAAATGTTCAAAGGCAAAAAGTTTTCCTGTTCTTCCCATTCCGCATTGAATTTCATCAAAAATTAGTTTAGCACCAACTTTTGAGCATCTATCTCTTAATGCTATCATAAATTCAATATTAGGTATTCTAACTCCTGCGTCACCTTGAATTGTCTCAATAATAACACCAGCCGTTTTTTTTGTTATTTGAGATAGTTCATTAATTGAATTAAAAGGAAGTATTTTTATATCACCTAAAAGGGGTTCAAAGGCAGTTTTCTTTTTTTTATTTCCTGAAACGCTTAATGATCCATGCGTACTTCCATGGTAGGATCCCGTAAATGAAACGATTTGAGCTCTACCTGTTTCTCTTTTAATCAATTTTAAGGCTGCTTCATTTGCCTCAGTACCAGAATTTACTGTGTAAACACAATTGAGTTCTTTAGGTAAAAGTGAAGTGATTTTTTTACTAAAATTTAATTGTTCATCTTGGATAAATTCACCGTAAACCATTACATGTAAATGACGATCAATCTGTTTTTTTAAAGCTTTAATTACTTTAGGGTGTTTATGTCCAATATTGTTAACAGCAACACCGGCAATCATATCCATGTAATCTTTCCCCGATTTATCAAAGATATATATACCATCAGCATAATCTATATCTATTAGATAGGGCGATTTATTTGTTTGTCCTTGAAAGGATAGGAAGTCTTCTTTTTTAGTCATCGTTTACTTACGTTGAATTACTTTCAGCGCAGCTTCAATAATATTAGGGGTATCAATTTTATATTTACTCATTAAGTCTGCAGGTTTACCACTTTCTCCAAAGGTATCGTCAACAGCAACATATTCTTGAGGTACACAGTGATTTCGAGAAATTAATTGAGCAATAGAGTCGCCAAGACCTCCATTCATCATATGTTCTTCAGCAGTAACAATACACTTAGTTTTGGCTATACTATCTAATACAGATTTATTGTCTAATGGTTTAATTGTGTGCATATTTATTACTTCAGCCGAAATACCTTTTTTCTCCAGTTCTCTTGCTGCTTCAATTGATTTCCAAACCAAATGTCCACATGCGACAATTGTAACATCTGTTCCTTCAATTATAGTATCTGCTTTACCAATGATAAATTTACTGTCTGGTTTAACAAAAATAGGCACTGAAGGTCTACCAAATCTTAGATAAACTGGTCCATTATGTTTTGCAATAGCGATTGTTGCTTGTTTTGTTTGATTAAAGTCGCAAGGAACAATAACAGTCATATTTGGTAACATCTTCATCATACCAATATCTTCTAATACTTGGTGAGTAGCTCCATCCTCTCCGAGAGTTAATCCTGCATGAGAAGCACAAATTTTGACATTTTTATTAGAGTAGGCTATAGATTGTCTGACTTGATCATAAACTCGGCTTGTAGAAAAGTTAGCGAAAGTTCCAGTGTAAGGTATTCTACCACCAATTGTCATTCCTGCAGCTATTCCCATCATATTGGCTTCAGCAATTCCTACTTGAAAAAAACGATCAGGAAACTCGTTTTCAAAAGCATTCATTTTTAGTGAACCTGTCAAATCAGCACATAATGCAACTACATTATCATTAACCTTTCCTATTTCTAAGAGACCTTCACCAAAACCAGATCTAGTATCTTTTTCACCTAATAATTCTATATTATTTTTTTTAATCATAATCTTAATGATGTTGTTTTATTTGAATTAATTCTAAAGTTTTTCTCTAAAGTATAAGTTGAAGATTTTAATTTTTTTTGTCTATAAATTATTTTATATGTGCCTGGTTGGAGTTGCCAAAATCCTGATTTAGATCCATGTTTTAGTGTACAGACCCAATCCCATGAGCCACTATTTTTAGTGAATATTTGACCAACTATAGGATTACCTGATGAGTATCGTATCATTCCGGGAGCTTGAATATCAATATACGTTGTTACACTTTGATTCACATCAGTAGTAATATAAATTCTAGGGAGTGTAAGTATTTCTAGATTATATTTTCCAACTAAATATTTGTCTGACTCACCAATTTTTTGTGTGTTTAGTGTTGTTTGACTTGCATTTTCTGTTATTCTAACTTCAAACTGATAAGGTTTAGCCGCATTTAAGAACCTTACTTTTAAAAATCCTTGTGGACTATCAACGTTTATTATATTATGAGTATTATTTTTAATTTCGATATTATATTTATATACTCTAGGTGTTGTGTTAACCACTAAGTCATACTTTTCTAAAGGGTTTAAAATTAAAGTGTCTGGATAACCTAATTGATTTAATGTATGAATAAAGGTATATTTTAGTTCACTTGTTCCTGCTTTGTACAAAAACATTGTTACGTCAGTTTCAGAAGGCTGACCTTTTATGTCATTTAAGTTAATTTGAGCAGTTGTATTTAATAGTGCTTTTGAAACAACTGTCTTGAGCGCTTGTTCGAATGCATCTTTAGTTTCAGCATCTGCGTAATTACCAATACAATTAAATTTTTCTAAGTAAGATAAATCCATTCCTAATCCAATGACAAATGGAGTAACTTTTACATCTTTATCTTTTAGTTTTTTAGCAATCACACAAGGATCATTATCACAAGCTTCTAATCCATCAGTAATGAGAATAATAACATTTCTAGATTCATTGTTAGGGAAGTCTGCTGCAGCTGCTTCTAAAGATCTAGCAATAGGTGTTGTACCTTTTGCATAAATAGATTTAATTCTGTTTTTAACTTCATTAAAATTATTTTTACCAAAAGGAACTTCTAATTTAGTGTCGTTACAATCTTCAAATGTTGCTGTAACAGGTGATTGGTGTCCATATACACGAAGTCCAATTTCTAGATTTTCTACATTATATAAGTCATCTACTGTTTTTGAAAGTAATTCTTTTGCTGCATCAATTCTAGTTTGTGTCCCCAATTTTAAATTCATACTATTGGAGGCATCTAGAATAAAAAGGATTCGTGTTAAATCTTCTTGCCCTAAACTAATCGAACTAATAAAACAAAATATTATGTATAGAAAGGTTCTCAATTTAGTAGTCTCCTAATGTTTCTTCAAGTTGTTCTAAAGCATTATTGAGCTGTTCAATGTTTGGTGCAGAACCATGCCATTTATGTGTACCCATCATATAGTCAACTCCCTGGCCCATTTCAGTTTTCATTATAATTACAATTGGTTTTCCTTTACCAATATAACTATTAGCTTTATTTAATCCTGATTTAATGTCTTCTATGTTATGTCCATCCATTTTAATTACTTCCCATCCAAAAGCTTGCCATTTTTCATCAAGGTTTCCTAGTGAGAGAACATTATCACAATCTCCATCAATTTGTCTACCATTATAGTCTATTGTAGCAATAATATTATCAACTTTTTTAGCCGATGCATACATTGCTGCTTCCCATATTTGACCTTCTTGTAATTCTCCATCTCCATGAAGTGAATATACAATACAAGTATCGTTATTCAGTTTTTTTGTTTCAGCAGTCCCAATAGCGCACGATAGACCTTGACCTAAAGACCCAGAAGCCATACGTATTCCCGGAAGACCTTTATCAATAGATGGATGTCCTTGTAAGCGACTTGATATTTTTCTAAAGCTACTTAGCTCAGTAATTGGAAAATATCCAGAACGAGCCAATATACTATACCAAACAGGTGAAATGTGTCCATTTGATAAATAGAAGACATCTTCATTTATTCCATCCATGTTAAAGTTTGTTGGGTTATGTTTCATTTGATGGAAATAAAGTACAGTTAAAAAATCAGCGCATCCTAGAGACCCGCCAGGATGTCCTGAGCTGACAGCAGAAACCATTCTTACTATATCTCGCCTAACTTGAGATGCTATATTTTTTAATTCTTTGTTTTCCATGTAATGTCTTATAATCTTTTTACTAAACATGACTAAATTAAGTTTATTATTGAAAATAGATGTTGATTTTCTATTTACATTTTACACGATTTATTCACAATTTATGAATGAGTATATTTTCACAATTAATTACATCAAATAATATTATGGTTAATCCCTAATTAAACTTAAGTAATAAAAAATGATTGTATGAATTAATAGACTGATTAAGTGTTAAGAAGATTTATTGTATTTTTGATGTTTAAAATAATTTTAGTTTAAAATAAACAGATAGATGTGCAACTGTTTTTAACTAATTTACGTCTGTTTTTTGTGTTATTAAATTTTTATATATGAAGTTTTTCCTAATTGTGTTATTATCTATTATTTCTGTTACAACTTTTTCTCAGGAAATAGATTTGAGATTGCTTAGTCGATATAGTCAAGAAGATTTAATAGAAATGAGAAATAACAATATTGAAGAATATGAATTTTTAATCTATGCTTTAGATCATTCTATTTATACAACAAAGATATCAGATGAAAAGTATGATGGTTTAGATATTAAATTAATTGATATTACAAACAAAGATTTAAATTTTATCGCTTTAGATATTCAGATATTGGATGCTACTAATCAATATTACAAAATTGTAGGAGATAATAAACTATTAGTAGTCAAGTCTCGTTACGTATTAAATCAAGAAATTAAACAAAAAAAATAATGAGAAAATTTATTAGTTCAACATTTTTAATTTTAGGTGCTTTAGTCTTTTCAACCTTTGTTTTTGGACAAAATGTTAATATGGGAGATATCGGTTATCCTCAATCATCTCCAGCAAACTGTAACACATTTGGTACTGCAGGTAATAATTTTTTTGATGATGGTGGTTCGGGAGCAAATTATTCTTCAAACTTTAATGATACAACTTTCTTTTGTCCTGATCTGAACTTAGGAACAAAAATGACGCTTACATTTGCAATTAATGCTGGTTTTGAATTTAATGTTGATGGCTCAGATTCCATATATGTATTTGATGGACCAGATGTTAATTCTCCTTTACTAGGTGTTCATAATTCTGTTACAGATCCAAACGGTTTTGCTTATACTGCTTCTTGGAATAATCCAAGTGGGTGCTTGACTGTTGTATTTATTTCTGATGGAGCAAATGAAGGAACAGGTTGGATTGCTAACGCTCAATGTGGTAACCAAGCACAGCCATTTGAACCTCATATTCAAGCATTTATTAATGGTCAGGGATCAGATGCATTAAATCCTGCAGATACTGGTTTTGTTGATGTTTGTTTTGGTGATAGTATTTTATTTGTTGCTTCGCCTATTTTTCCAAATTCATTTGAAAATACAGGCTATGGTTATTCTCAAGATGTTAATTCTAATATTGATTTTGATTGGTATATTACTGATGGTGGGACATATCCTAATAATGATTCTATTTGGTTTACACCACCTACCCGAAGTGGTTATTTAGTTGATCTTAAAACGGAAGATCAGTTTCCTCAAGCCAATAGAGTTGTGTGTAAAGTAAGGGTGTCTCAACTTCCTTTATTTCAAGGTGTTGGACCAATTGAAGACACAGTTTGTCTAGGAGAAAATGCTACATTAATAGGTGGTGTTACCCAATCGGATACAGTCGGTATTAACATTCCTTCTGGAAATTTTGAATTAGGAGGTTCATTTGCTGGTTTAACATATTTGCCTGATGGTTCAGGAGCACAGTATCAAGCTCCAATTGATATTGGAGGTTTTCCACCAGGCTCTCAAATTTCAAATTCCCAAGATTTAAATCAGGTATGTATTACAATGGAGCATTCATATCTAGGAGATCTTGAGATAGCATTACAGTGTCCTAATGGAACACAAGTTACACTTTTGAATTCTTATAATCCAGGTTTTATACCTGGAGGTGTTAGTGGAGGATCAACTTATATGGGAGATCCTATAGATGATGTTGGAGGAGGAGGCCCTGGTGAAGGATGGGAATATTGTTTTAGCTCCGTCTTCAACACTTTTGGTGATTGGCCTTCAGAAACAGGTAACACTATTCCTGCACCAAATTTTGGTGGTGGTGGACCATCATTGAATCCAAACGGTGTTTATCTACCAGAACAAGATTTTTCTTCTTTTGCTGGATGTCCTGTGAATGGTCAGTGGACTATTATAGTTCAAGATAATCTGGGAATTGATGATGGCTATATTTTTGAATGGGGATTATTTTTTGATCCTTCGTTTTTTCTTGGTATTAATTCATATCAAAATTCTGTATCCTCTGAAGAATGGTTGCCACATTCAACAATTATGTCAGGTGAATTAGATACAGCAATAGTCGTTCAACCAGATACAGAAGGATTTACATTTTATACATATCAAATTACAGATGATTTTGGTTGTAATTATGACACGACTGTTTCTGTTTACGCTCTCCCTCTTCCAACAATATTTAATGATACAATAGGATGTGAATGGGGTGTTCAAGTTGGCGTTTCAGCTTTACCTACAACAGAATCTTTTAATGGTGGTGTTTGGTCATCTAATGATCCTTCAATTTCATTTATTGTTCCTGGTAGTAATATTCCAGGTCCACCTATTATAGATAATACTATTGACAATCCAGAAATAATTTCATCTAATACAACAGGCCCAGGTGGTATATCTACAGTAACTTATACAGATAATGCATGTAATACTTCAGTGAGTGCTGAAATTGAATTTATACCATGGCCTTTCACTTACCTCACAGATTCTTCTCTTTGTAGTGGTGTTATCTATAATTTGATTGCACCTAATGATAACATGTACCCTACAAGTTATCTATGGTCTGATGGAACTATTGGAGAATCAATTAATATAGATAGTCCTGGTACATATACAGTAGTATTGACAAGCGATCTTTGCCCAACTCATATTGCTCAAGATACTGTAAATATTGATTTTGAGATTTGTGGACTTGAAGCACCTAACGTTGTCTCTTTAGCTCCAGGTTCTCCAAATTCACTTTGGTTTGTTGATGCATCAGGTGATTTTTCGTCTTTTAATCTTTTGATTACTAATAGATGGGGTAATGTAGTTTTTGAATGTAATAACTCGGATTTTCCTAGTAATTGTAAATGGGATGGAACAAACAAAGGAGGAGAAAAAGTAGAAGATGGGACTTACTTTTATGTTATTGATGCTGTTATTGAAGGTGGAGAACAGGTTCAAAAACATGGATTTATTCAAGTTGTTGGAAATTAAATAGTTTGAATCAAATAATGAGAAAGGGGTAACCAATTGGTTGCCCTTTTTATATTTGAAAAAATTAATCATTATAAAAAATGAAGAAAATTGGTGTTAATGGTTTTGGTCGAATAGGAAGGTATTTTACTAGAATTTCTATAGAAAATCCTAATATTGATGTTGCAGTTGTTAATGATATCTTTGATATTAAGACACTCTTTCATTTATTTAAATACGATAGTGTTCATGGAAAATTAGAGAAGGAAATATCTTTAAGAGGCAATAAGATTATTTTATCAAATGGTAAAGAAATTGAATTTATTTCTGTTAAAGATCCAGAAAAAATTAAATGGTCAGATTATGGTGTTGACATTGTATTAGAGTCAACAGGTAAATTTAGAACAAAAGAAGAAGTCTCTAAACATTTGATAGGTGGAGCAAAAAAGATTATTTTATCCTCACCTGCTAAGGATAGTTCTTTAAAGACTATTGTTTTAGGAATTAATGATGAAAAAATTTCAGAGGATGATATTTTTCTTTCAAATGCTTCCTGTACAACTAATTCTGCAGCACCTATGATTAAGGTGATGAAAGAATTATGTGAAATTAAAAGTGCTTTTATAACAACTATTCATAGTTATACTACAGATCAACAATTACATGATGCACCGCATGAAGATCTTAGAAGAGCTAGGGCTGCAGGTGAATCAATTGTGCCTACAACAACTGGAGCGGCAAAAGCTTTAACAAAAATTTTTCCAGAATTAAATTATCATATTGGTGGTTGTGGAATAAGAGTTCCTGTTCCTAATGGATCTATGACAGATTTAACCTTTGTTGTAAGTAACCCCCCAAGTGAATATGAAATTAATCAAGCTATGAAATTTGCTTCTGAAAATGATCTCAAGGATATTTTAGCATATACTAGCGACCCAATTGTTTCAATTGATATTGTTGGCGAGTCATATAGCTGTATTTTTGATTCTTTATTAACAAGTGTGATTGGAAATATGGTTAAGGTTGTTGGTTGGTATGACAATGAATCTGGATATTCTAATCGATTAATTGAGTTAGCAGAAAAAATATAGAGAATTTAAAATAGCTCTGAGAAGTTAAACGCATTTTGAAGCCTTACTCCTCTTTCTGTTTTTCTTAATGTACAACATTCATTTATATAATCATGCTCAAAAAATAATATGTAATCCTCTTCAACAGCTAAGTTTAAAAACTTTTCTTTTTCAGATAAAGTTAATAAAGGTCTTGTGTCATATCCCATAACATATGGGATGGGTAGATGACCAACACTTGGAAGTAAATCTGCCATAAATACTATTGTTTTACCTTTATAATATATGTGAGGTATCATCATGCTCTCTGTGTGCCCATCAACAAAAAGTACGTCAAAATTTTTGAAAACATTTCTTGTGAAATTTTCCTTGCGATTTATAAATTTTAATTGTCCACTTTCTTCAATTGGAATAATATTTTCAGATAAAAAAGAAGCTTTTTCTCTATTATTTGGTTTTGTAGCCCATTCCCAATGTTTATCATTACTCCAATAAATAGCATTTTTAAATACGGGTTCAAATCCTTTTCTATCCTTATTCCATTTTATAGCACCTCCACAATGATCAAAATGTAAGTGTGTTAAAAAAACATCTGTAATATCATCGATTGAAAAACCAATATTATTCAAGTTCGGCTCTAAGCTATTTTCATCAGAAAGATAATAATGGGAGAAGAATTTTTCAGATTGTTTATCACCAATTCCAGTATCTATTAAAATTAAGCGGTTACCATCTTCAATTAGAAGGGATCTCATAGACCAATCACACATATTGTTTAAATCTGCCGGGTTTGTTCTAGACCATAATGATTTAGGTACTACTCCAAACATTGCTCCCCCATCAAGTTTAAAATTTCCAGTATTAATTGGATAAATAGTCATAGTTAAATAGTTTTAGTTTTCAAAACATAAAGTTATAATTGCCAAAATTGCAGCTAGTAAACCGATTATTTTTTTATTTGTTTTTCTTTCTTTAAATACTATAAAACCTATCATAGCAGAACATATAATTACAGAAACATTTGTAATTGCAAGAACTGTTGAATCTTCCCAATGAGTAGAACGATATGATAATAGCAATAAATATATAGAGAAGTAATTAGGTATTCCTAAAATTATACCTGCCAAAATATTTTTTAATTTAATTTTCATGCTTCTTTTAGCTCCTTGTTTTATAAGTATAAAGCATCCTATAATTCCAGCAGTACCAAGACTTATAGATGTAAAAATGGAAAGGTCCATTGAATGTAGAATATTTTTTTGAATAAAGTTTAATGTAAAGTCAAGTAAGCCACTTCCTATGAATAGTACAATTAACATCCATTTTGCTTTATTTTCTTGTTTTTTTGCATTAGGTAATGATATTAATAGAATGCCTATAAATGCTAAGGAAATTCCAACAACTTTGAAAACAGACAGTTTTTCTAGGTAGATTAAAATCATTAGAGTTATTGGAATTACTAGACTCATTTTAACAGATATAGATGTTGATGCAATACCATTTATTTGAGAACTTTTACCGATTAAAAAGAATAGTCCTATAAATAATAGTGCGCACATTATTACTGCAGGTAGCCAATAAAGATCATTTGTTAAATTTATTTGAGTTGGCTTTAAGTAAAATGCAAATCCAATTACTGATGCAGTGAAATAATTAAAAACAATTGCTTGAAATGTATTAATATTTAGTTTTTGAAATAATTTAAATATTACTAGTATAATGGTTGAACTAAAAATAGATAGAATTAAAGGAATCATATGTTTCTATAAATTAATATTTTGTCATTAAAAAAAGTAATTTCTTTTGTTATTTGTAAATTGTTTAGTGTAGGAGTTTTTGTCCCTTTTTTAATGATTTTTTCACTTTTAATAATTATAGTTTCATCCCATAAATTATTGTCAATAAATGATTGAATTGTTTTTTGACCTCCCTCAATTATTACAGATTGAATATTTTTTTTGAATAATTTTTTAATTATTTCTTTAGGATTAATACTTGACAGTTTAATCCATTCTATGTTATTTTCTGAACCTTCTTTTTTTGTATTTAGAATAATAGTGTTTGATTCTTTGTTAAATATCGATAATGAATCATCTAACCTTAACATTGGATCAATAATTATTCTAGTAGGATTTTGACCTTCATATGCTCGAACAGTTAGTTTTGGATTATCATTTTCAACAGTTTTCCTTCCTACAAGAATTCCTTGATACTCACTCCTTATTTTATGAACCAATGTTTGAGTTTCTATCCCTGATATATTGAATCTTTTTCCATCTTTATCTATAAAACCATTACTTGATTCAGCCCATTTTAAAAGAATGAAAGGTCTTTTTTTTTCGTGAAATTTGAAAAAGTGTTTGTTTAATTCACGACATTTTTTTTCAAGAACTCCAACTTTCACTTCAATACCTTTATTTCGAAGAATTTCGATTCCTTTACCATTTACTTTGGAGGATATATCGATACATCCTATAACCACTTTTTTTATGTTAATGTTACATAATAGGTTTGCACAAGGAGGTGTTTTACCTAAGTGAGAACATGGTTCTAGTGACACATAAATAGTAGAATCTTTTAGCAAAGATGCATTTTTCACATTGTTAATTGCATTTACTTCAGCATGATTATTTCCATAATTTTCATGATATCCTTCACCAATAATTTTATTATTATGGACTATTATTGCTCCGACCAATGGATTGGGAGCGACCTTCCCCACACCTAATTTTGCAAGTTGGATACACCTTTCCATGAAGAACTCATCAGAATGCATATAGCTAAGATATAGTTTAGTATTGAAAGGTTATCAATTTCTTTTATATTTTCGTGATTATGAATGAAATCAATTTATCTAAAAAATTAAAGTATTTATTTAGTTTACCAGTTATTGTAGCAGCCTTAGGTTATTTTGTTGATATCTATGATTTAACTTTATTTGGAATAGTCAGGGTTGAGAGCCTGAAAGATTTATCTCTTGATGTTGATTATGTAGGTTCTTTAATTCTCAATTGGCAAATGTTTGGTTTACTTTTAGGCGGAATTATATGGGGTGTGTTTGGTGATAAGAAAGGACGTCTTTCTGTTCTTTTTGGTTCTATTTTAGTATATTCTTTAGCAAACATAGCCTGTGGATTTTTACCTCAAATGCAATTTATGGATACTACAATTTTATATTGTATTCTTAGATTTATTGCTGGAATAGGATTAGCTGGTGAGTTGGGTGCTGGTATTACTTTAGTGTCAGAATCTCTACCTAAAGATTTAAGAGCTATAGGTACATCATTGGTTGCTGGTTTTGGATTATTAGGTGCTGTAGTAGCTAAATTAACTGTTGGTTTTTCTGGAGATTGGACTGTGACTTATTTTATAGGTGGAGGATTAGGTTTAGCTTTATTAGTTTTGAGAGTGGGGGTTTCTGAGTCAGGTATTTATAATGATATAAAAACAAACGTAAATATTAAGAAAGGTAGTTTTATTTCTTTTTTTACTAATTATTCTCGCTTTGTTCGATACATTAAATGTATCACAATAGGTTTACCAACTTGGTTTTGTATTGGGATATTTGCTTTTTTCGGAAATCAATTTTCTGTTCCTTTAAGTATTGATGGTGATATTGATCCTGGAGCCTGTATAATGTGGGCTTATATTGGTATTTCTGCTGGTGATTTTGCTAGTGGTTTTTTGAGTCACATGTTAAATTCTAGAAAGAAAGCTATATTTTGGATGTTGATATTTACTTTGTTAGGAGTTATATTATTAGTTTCTGGATGTGCTAAAACAGTTGAAATGTATTATGTTTTTATGGTATGGCTAGGTTTTGGTACTGGTTATTGGGCAATGTTTGTGACAGTAGGTGCAGAGCAATTTGGAACTAATATTCGCTCTACTGCAGCAACAACAATCCCAAATATGGTAAGGGGTAGTTTACCATTGATGGTTATTCTATTTAATTATATTAAAGAGGATTTTTATTCTGTATCAAGTGATGGTGTGTTAACTGCGGCAATTATTGTGGGAATAATTGCTTTTACTTTGGCAATATATTCTACTTTAACTATTGAAGAAACTCACAATAAAGATCTTGATTTTATTGATGAATAATTTGTTAATTATTACTGTAAAGTATAAAAAAACCGTTCAATATTTTGAACGGTTTTTAAAAGTTATTGAATAATTATTTAATGTTTTGATAAGTAGTCAGCTACTCCTTCAAAAGTTTCTTTCATCGCAGTCTTTCCCTTCGTCCAGTTAGCTGGGCATACTTCACCATTTTCTTCATGATGTTGAAGTGCATCAACTATTCTTAATGCTTCATCAACATTTCTACCTAAAGGTAAATGATTTACTAATTGATGTTGAACAATACCTTCTTTATCTATTAAAAATAAGCCACGAAAAGCAATCATAGGTCCATCTGCTTCTAACTCATCCATTTCATTATATAAATAGTCCCCAAAAAGAACACCATAGTTGCTTGCAATTGTTTTTGTTTGGTCCGCAATTAATGGATATGTAATTCCTTTAATACCACCTTTATCTTTTGAAACTTGTAACCATCCCCAATGACTTTCTGGAGTATCTGTTGATGCAGCCACAACTTTAACGCCTCTTTTTTCAAATTCGTTTAATTTTTCTTGAAAAGCGTGTAATTCTGAAGGACATACAAATGTAAAGTCCTTGGGATAGAAAAAGAATAATACATGATTTTTACCAAGATATTGATTAAGAGAAAAATCCTTAACAATTTCACCTCCATTTACTACTGCAGCAGCTTTAAATGCTGGTGCTTTTTTTCCTACTAGTACTGCCATTTTAAATTTTATTTTGTTTGATTAGTCAAAAATAAGGATTTTTTTAATAAGACATTTTACTGAAGATATGATTATATATTTTCAATGATGCTCCAGCATTTTGAACTATAAAGTCAAGTTCTTTTTTTTGAATAGAAAGATAATTGGTTTCAATTTTTTCAAATGTTTTTTCTAGTTCATTTTTTGATCGGATACTAAATCCAAATTTATTTTTAATGAATTTTTTTGCCTCAGGAAATCTGTGATACTTAGGACCAAAAATAACTGGAAGACCAAAAACAGCAGGCTCTAAAATGTTGTGTAATGAATTTGAAAATCCTCCTCCAATATAGGCGATGTCTCCATAATGATAAGCATTTGAAAGCTGACCAATTGTATCTAGTATAAGAACTCTTGATTTAATTATATTATTCTGGTCTTTAATTTCTGAATATTTGACATAATCTACAGTTAGTTTTGATGTAATATCATCTATGAAAGATTGCCCAATATTATGTGGTGCAATAATTACTTTTTTTTCTAATGTATTAATGAAGTCTAAAAGAATGTTTTCATCCTTAGGCCAAGAGCTACCAATTATAAAAGCTTTTTCTTTACCACAGAATGTTTTTAAATTATTATCTATAATAACATTCTCTTTGTTTTCAATCACTTTATCATATCTTGTATCTCCATATATTGATACATTATTAATTTTAATTGATTGCAATAATTTTTCAGACTCTTTATTTTGGACGAAGAACCAATCGAATTGACGTAGACTTTTTCTGAAAAAAGAGCCATACCATTTAAAAAAACGATGATTTTTTCTGAAAACTCCACAGAGATTATATATATGTGTGTTATTTTTTTTCGCTTCATTAATGTGATTTGACCAAAATTCATACTTTACAAAAAATGCTTGAAAAGGTTGAAAGTGTTTAATAAATTTTACTGCATTTGATTTTGTATCTAATGCAAGATACATAACATGGTCTGCTAAATGTTTACGTTTTCTATAATGTTTCATTCCTGACGGAGAAAAAAATGTCACTAGAATAAAAAAATGAGGATTATTAGATTTAATAATTTTCATTAACGGTAAAGCTTGGTCAAATTCACCTAATGAAGCACAGTGAAACCAAATCACTTTACGCTGTTTTATTGATGGCATTTGATTAAACATACTTAATCTACCTTTAGTCCAATCTTTAGCTTTAGAGTTAAACAAGGATAAAATGCGCATGCTGCATCCTAATAATATGATGCTTATGTTGTATATCAAATTCATTAGTTAAAGTAATATTCTTTTGGTAGTCTTTTATAGATTGGAATCACCCATCCGACTTTAATGCCATATTGTAAATCAAACATTATGTCTTTTGACACTTCAGTATTTGGTTGATCGAAAAAAATTTCTCTTTGATTATACGTATATCCTTGTTGAGAATATAATCCAGCATAAAAATTTAAGGCCCTTTGATTTGCCATAAAAGAGTACCCTATAAATTGATGTGTGTTTAAACCAGTTGTTAATCGGTCATATCCTTTTCTATAATCTAACTCTAGTGAAGGAACAACTTGATCTTGAGTTTCTACACGAATTTTGTGTGCTAGAAATCCTATTCCCGTAGTAATATAGATACCCGAATTTTTATTTGAATTAAATATTGGGAATATTTTTCCTGCTAAAATATTTACATGAAGACCTCTAGATAAAACACGAACTTTTGCTATATCACCATTTATATCAGTTATATTACCTTTAGAATCTAATAAATGATCAAATAAATTGTTTACACGTACATCGTTACCAAATATAAAATTACCTTCTAATCCAAAAGTCCAATTCTTATTTGTTTTATAGCCAATGAATAAACCAAGATGATTTAGTAGTCCATGTCTTGTTGCTAGGTCTCCAGCTGTCCAATTTAAACCATATTGAATACTAACTAATGGTGTACTTATAATAGAATCTCTAACATTACGCTGAGCATTTGAATTCAATGATAATAAGTTAATAAAGGTTAAAAAAAGTATTATCGATTTAATAATATGTTTGTTTGATATCAATATTTAAAATATTATGAATTTTCTAAATCACTAAATTACATTTTTTATCTTTGTACACTTGTAAAATATTGAATATAAAACCTTTCGATGAAAAAAATACAAATGGTTGATTTAATCTCTCAGTATAAGGCGATTAAACCTAGTGTTGATAAATCAATTTTAAATATTTTAGAGACAGCTCAATTTATCAATGGTCCTGTTGTTAAAGAATTTCAGGAAGCATTAAAGTCTTATTTAGGCGTTAGTTATGTTATACCATGTGCCAATGGAACAGATGCACTTCAAATTGCTTTAATGTCTCTAGATTTAGAACCAGGAGATGAAGTCATAACACCTTCATTTACATATATCGCTACAACAGAGGTTATTGCTTTGTTAGGATTAAAACCTGTATTTGTTGATGTTAATGAAGAAACTTTTTGCATTGATCCATCCAAAATAGAAGCAGTTATTACATCAAAAACAAAGGCAATTGTTCCCGTTCATTTGTATGGTCAAGCTTCGAATATGGAAGAGATTATGAGAATCTCAAATAAGCATGGAATTTATGTTATAGAAGATAATGCACAAGCAATAGGAAGCGATTATCATATGCCATCTGGAGATGTTAAGACGGGATCACTTGGAAATATAGGTTGTACATCTTTTTTTCCTTCCAAGAATTTGGGTTGTTACGGTGATGGAGGAGCTATTTTTACAAATGATGAGATGTTAGCGAACAAAATGGGGATGATTGCAAATCATGGACAAAGTAAACGTTATTATCATGATGTAGTTGGATGTAATTCAAGGTTAGATAGTATTCAAGCAGCAGTCTTAAAAATTAAATTAGCCAAATTAGATGAGTATATTAATGCTCGAAGAAAAGTTGCATCTTACTATGATGATTTTTTAGCACAGTTTGATGAAATGAAAGATGATAAAAGAATAATTACTCCAGTTAGAAGTAATAAGTCAAGACATGTGTTTCATCAATATACAATTAGGTTAATAGGCATTGATAGAGATGCTTTACATAAGTATCTAGCAGATAAGGGTATTCCATCAATGATTTATTATCCAGTGCCAGCTCATAGACAAAAAATGTTTTCAAAATTTGGCAGTGAACATACAGATTTACCTGTTACAGATATGTTGACTAATCAGGTTTTATCACTACCTATTCATACTGAAATGGAGCAAGAACAATTAGATTATATTAGTTCTAATATCGCCGATTTCATTAAAAATAATTATTGATTATGAAGAAAGTTGCTGTAATAGGGACCGGTTACGTTGGTTTAGTTACTGGTGCATGTTTTGCTGAAAATGGGAACCAAGTGTTTTGCGTAGATATAGATGAAAATAAGGTTCAAAAGCTGAAGCTTGCAGAGGTTCCAATTTATGAGCCTGGCTTGGAGCCTATTGTTAAAAGGAATATTACTCAAAAAAGACTTCACTTTACTTCACAACTAAAAGAAGCTATCGATTTTGCAGATATTGTTTTTTTAGCATTACCGACACCTTTAGGAGATGATGGCGCTGCTGATTTGACTTATATCTTGAGCACTGCGAATGAAATAGGGAAAATAATTTTAGAAAAAAAAATCATCGTAGATAAATCTACTGTTCCTGTTGGAACATCAGAGAAAGTTAGAACTGAAATTGAAAAAAATTCAAAAGTTGATTTTTCAGTTGTTTCTAATCCTGAATTTTTACGTGAAGGTTTTGCGATTAAAGATTTTTTGAACCCCGAGAGAATTGTTTTAGGGTTATCAGATGATTATGCATTAAAAATTATGACAGAACTCTATGAACCTTTTATTAGAAGTAAAGATCAGTTAATAATTATGGATGAAACATCAGCAGAATTAACTAAGTATGCAGCGAATTCATTTCTAGCAACAAAGATTACATTTATGAATGAAATAGCAAATTTTTGTGAGTGTGTTGGTGCAGATGTTGATATGGTTAGAGAGGGTATTGGTTCGGATTCTAGAATTGGTTCAAAATTTCTTTATCCCGGCATTGGATTTGGAGGGAGTTGTTTTCCAAAAGATATAAAAGCTATAGTTAAGTCTGGATTAGATCATGATTATAATTTTCAAATTATACAAAGTGTTATAGATGTTAACAAAAAACAAAAATTGTTATTGTTTGATAAGGTTAAAAATTATTTTGGCAATATAGAAGGAATGCAATTTGCACTTTGGGGTTTGTCTTTTAAACCAGATACAGATGATATTCGTGAAGCATCATCTTTATCCCTTATTTCATCATTAATTAACGCTGGAGCAAGAGTAATATGTTATGATCCTCAAGCTATGTTAAGCGTTAAATCAGTCTTTGGAGATAGAATAAATTATGTAGAAGATAAGTATGATGCTTTAAAAGAGAGTGATGCTTTGTTAATAGCTACAGAATGGTCAATGTTTCTTAATCCTGATTTTGACAGAATGCAAAATTTATTGAATAAACCTGTAATTTTTGATGGCAGAAATATCTATGATTTAGAAGCTATGAGTAAACAAGGCTTTTACTATAATTCAATAGGAAGAAAAACAATATTCCCGAGTTAATTGAGAAAAAATCTACAATAATGAGAAAAAACATATTAATTACTGGAGCGGCTGGATTTTTAGGTTCACATCTTTGTGATTTATATGTAAAAAAAGATTTTCATGTTATAGCTATGGATAATCTTATAACAGGAGAATTAAAAAACATTAATCATCTTTTAAAGTATGATAATTTTGAGTTTATTCATCATGATGTAACAAATTATATTGATATTTCATGTAGATTAGATTATATACTTCATTTTGCTTCACCAGCTAGTCCAATAGATTATTTGAAGATTCCAATTCAAACATTGAAAGTTGGGTCTTTGGGCACTCATAATTGTCTTGGTTTAGCAAAATCAAAAAATGCTCGGATACTTATTGCATCTACTTCTGAAGTATATGGAGACCCTCAAATTCATCCTCAGGAAGAATCATATTGGGGGCATGTAAATCCAA